>Ga0123354_10007138_pt1 | contig 16732 bp, 16 predicted proteins | sample TergutLab28metaG_2_FD_97872 | JGI IMG/M metagenome (GOLD analysis project Ga0123354, IMG submission 97872) | Labiotermes labralis P4 segment gut microbial communities from Petit-Saut dam, French Guiana - Lab288 P4 | ecosystem: Host-associated > Arthropoda: Insects > Digestive system > Gut ...
AGATGGTGATGTTTTTCTTTTTGGCTCATTATTCCACTGTTACACTTTTTGCTAAATTTCGCGGTTTGTCAATGTCACGTTCAAGTTTTGCTGCAATATGATATGCCAGTAATTGCAGGGCAACACTTGTTGTAAAGATGTCAATCATTGTCCCTTCTGGCTTAATTGGAATAATGTGATCAGCAAGTTCAATAAGCTCTGGGGATCGAGGATCACCAAGTACAATAAGTGGTGTGCCTCTGGCCTTCATCTCTTTTAAATTGCCTATCATCACCGCATAGGTTGACCCTGGCAGACAGACCGCAACCACCGGAGTTTTGCTGGATAACAGAGCAAAGGGACCATGTTTTAACTCTCCTGCTGCATATGCTTCTGCATGGATATATGATATTTCTTTGAGCTTTAATGCACCTTCCATAACAATAGGATAAAAAACGCCTCTTCCCACGTAAAACATATGTTCTGCATCCATGCAAAGATCAACCGCCGTGTCAAAAGAGAGTGAAAGTACGGGAACAATCGCCTGATGAACCCGTGTGAGTTCATTATTAAAATCTTCGTTATGCAGGCAGTTTACAATCTGCAGCAGCACACCAAGCTGTGCAATAAATGATTTTGTTGCTGCAACACTGATTTCAGGGCCAGCATGCATCAAAAGAGTGTGATCCGCTTCACGGGTGATGGAGCTTCCAAGCACGTTTGTAATGGCTACAGATTCTGCATTAAAGCAGCGTCCTCGCTTCACTGCTGCAACAGTATCGGCAGTCTCTCCTGACTGAGAAATGGCTAAAAGAAGGCCATGCACTGGAGATGTAGCATATTTAAATTCAGAACCAATCTCAAGGCGAACGAGTTTACTGGTGGCCTCTTCAAGCATATAGGAAAAGATCATGCCTGCATGATATGATGTCCCACAGGCAACCACCGTTATGCATTGTGTGTCTTTAAGGGATTTTGGTAGAGTATCTGGCGTTATAGAACGAATCGACCGATACAGTGCTTCTGGTTCCTCGTAGATCTCTTTAAGCATATAATGAGGATATCCACCTTTTTTTACCTGCTGAGGAGAAAGTGTCAGTGTTGTTATATTGTACGGAACACCTGTTTTGTTTCCTCCTCGTTTGTGAACATAATACCCAGTCTGATTTATGTGAATGATATCTCCATCATCAGGGTAGATAACCTGATCAGTGTACTCGATTATCGGGAGCATATCAGATGCAAACAAGAACTCGCCGTCACCAAGCCCAAGTACTAAGGGGCTTTTGCATCGAACAGCAACAATCTCATTTGTGCCTTGTGCAAGTGCTAGAATGGCATAAGAGCCAATAATCATGTCCGTGACAATCTCTACGGCCTCTACCAGTGTTTTACGTCCTTGGTTCTGTTTTGGATACATCACATCTTCTATAAGATGAGCAATGACTTCACTGTCCGTTTCAGAAGAAAACACATGGCCGTCAGAGATGAGTTTCTCCTTGAGAGTATGGTAATTTTCAATGATGCCATTATGCACAATAGCAATGGTTTTTGTGCAGTCAGAGTGTGGATGAGCATTTATATCAGATGGAGGACCATGAGTAGCCCATCTGGTATGTCCAATGCCGACAGTTCCTCTGTTTTCTGCATCTTCTGCACCACAAATAATGCTTTGTTTGACATCTGAAATCCTTCCAACTCGTTTCATTATAGTAAGATCAGTTACGGTGTCTATTGCAATGCCAAATGAATCATATCCACGATATTCTAAAAGTAAGAGTCCCTGCATCAAAACCTGTGCAGCATCACGAAAGCCAGCATATCCAATGATGCCACACATTATCGCACCTGCACCTGGTTTTCAATTATGCAAGAAGACAGATTCAATCCAATGCCAAGATCTGCTTCTGCACCGATGATCGTGTGTGACAGGGTGCTACATGAACCAATATGTGTCCCTGCACCAACAATGACACCAAACTGAGTATCAACCAGTTCACCCTGAGGCATTTTAAGAGCTCCGATCCCTTCAACCATTCTGACTGATGCTCCCATTCTGACATTTTCTCCAATAACAGAATCTGAAATGCAGCACTGCTCCGAAATGATGACATCTTCCATCATAAGGGAATTTGAAACTGATGTAAATGGACTGATATAACTTCGTGCGCCGATACTGCATCCTGAACCAATGGAAATGTGAGATGCCAGTGTCACGTCATGGCCGATATATACTGGTCCTCGAATATGGGTATATGGCCCGATCTTGACACCTGGTTCGAGGTACACAGCTCCTTCAATGACAGCATGGGAACTGATCTGCCCGTTTTTTACTGCTATTATCTGTGAGAGCAATAAGTCATTTAATCCAAGCAGGTGCCATGGCCAGATGGCATCTCCCCATTCAGAGGTGTATACCGCAGTAAATGGGACATGAGAAAGCGTAGCTTCCAAAAAATCAGTTATATCGTACCCGTACGAAGGAATCAAAGCACATAAGTCATGAGAAATATGGTAGGCACCACAACTAATTGTCATGCTTGTTGCATGTTTTGGTTTTTCATGAATTGCTACGATCTGTTCTTCTTTTATAGTCAATATCCCATATTGCGTTGAATCTTTGCTGCGTGTCACCAATATTGCATTTGTGTGGTGCATGAGATCCATGATCGAGCTCACTGAGATATAATTGTCTCCTGGAAGAATGAGCAGATCACCAGTTACAAAAGGAAGTGCGGCAGCAACTGCATCAGCAGTTCCAAGTTGTGTTTTTTGGTGCACTACCTTAATATCATTGTACTGAGCGAGATATCTCATGACCATTTCAGAGCGATATCCGACAACTACAATGATATCATGCACTTCTGCTGCATGCAATGATGCAATGACATGCCCCAGAATTGGTTTTCCTGCTACTGGAAGCAGTGCCTTTGGGCGATTTTGAGTAAGCGGGCGAAGGCGGCTTCCTTCCCCTGCTGCAAGAATGATTGCCTGCATTGTTTTACCTGGTCTCCATCATGTTCTATAAATGATCTATTCCCTATACATTGATTTATCACCGATATCACCCTGTATTCGTGATCCTGGTGCAAAAGCACAGTTGTTTCCTATACGCGAACCAACATTTACTGAGCAGTTTATTCCAAACAGCACATTGTCTCCAATAACTGCACCAAATTTTTTACGTCCTGTATCTATTTTTCCCACTTTTATCGATGATTTGTCATGGCGGAGGTTGGCAACAATTGTCCCTGCACCAAAGTTACATCCAGAACCAATAACAGTATCTCCTATATAGTTAAAATGGGGAAGGTTTGTGTTTGGAAAAACAATTGAGTTTTTAATCTCTGTGCTATGCCCTATGTGGCAATTATCTCCAATCGCTGTTGCCCCCCTTATATAGGTATGAGGACCGATTTTAACATTATTTCCAATGATACATGGACCTTCAATGTAGGTTCCTGACTTTATGATGGTTCCTGAACCAATAATAATTGTTCCATGCAACCAAACTCCCTCTTCGATAATAGCTCCCTGTGCAATGTTTTGATCGCAGCCGTTGTTTTTTTCTTCCTTAGTCAAAGCATGTTCAAGCAAGGATGCATTTGCATCCAAAAGATCCCAGGGAGAACCGAGATCTCTCCAATTTTCCATATATACTGCCCGCAATGTCTGTGAAGAGATAGCAGGTATTAATGCATCCACAAGCTCAAGTTCTCCTCGGGGAGAGGGGATAATATGGGAGAGCTGTTCGAAAATATCTGGATTAAAGTGGTACACACCACAGTTGATCAGTGATGAAGAAGAATTTTTTGATTTTTCTTCAAATGAAGTAACATAAAGAGAAGGAGTAGTACTGTCACGGTGCTCTTCAACCGTAACGACACCATATTTACTTGGATCTGAAACAGGACAGATGCCAAGTGTTGGAGCAGGAGACTGCCAGATCTTTTTGATATCCTGATCTGACAGAAGCATGTCTCCGTTTACCATCAAAAAGGATCCATGAACATGTGGTTTTGCAGTGAGTAATGCATCTGCTGTTCCTGCCTGGAGGGCTTGGCGAGCATATTGTATGGTAACACCAAATTCTTTTCCATCTTTGAAATGATCGCGAATGGCATGCTCTTGATAGCCAACAACGATAATAAACTCATGTATTCCGCTGTCCCTGACAGAGCATAAAAGATGTTCAAGCATCGGGCGATTTTTAATGGGTATCATTACTTTTGGCCGTGAGCCGGTAAGAGGACGCATTCGTGTACCTTCACCAGCTGCAAGTATAACACACTGTTTTGGAGGGAGGGAAACGTATGAGTGCAAAGGCTGTGCTGAGGGTTCTTCTTTACTGTTTGAATCCTGTTGATATGGAAATTGTGTCATTTTTAATGAATTATTGATGGATTACTGCATATTTTGCAGAAGCAATGCGTTCATGTCCCTGTGCGAGAAGGTCTTTTGCTGTTTTCATGTCTCTTCCTTCGGCAGTGATGCGAATCTTTGGCTCTGTTCCACTGGCACGAATAAGACACCAACCATCCTCTGTTTCAAACCGTATGCCATCGGTAGAAGATGCCGCACCAAGGGAAAGCATAATCTCATGATGATGCTTGATGTGAAATGATTCACGAAGGAGTGGATATCTGGGTATTGCATCAATTTCTTTTGAGAGTTTTGTCTCTGATGCAATCTCTGCAAGCAAGCAGGCTGCATGGGGGCCATCAGGGCAGTATGAAAGTTCAGGAAAGATCCAGGCGCCAGATGGTTCTCCGCCAAGTGTTCCTCCCTTTCGCAGTTCCTGTGAGACATGGGCATCGCCAACAGGGGTTCTTCGAACCTCCATGTGCTCTTCCAGAACCATAGAGGCGTCATATGTTGTGACAATCTGTTTTGCATCAAGATATTTGGCAAATAAAAGTAAAAGCTGATCCCCTGGAATATATCTGCCTCTGTCATCAAATGCCATGAGGCGATCGGCATCTCCGTCGTGGATTAATGCTGCCTGTGCCTGTGTGGCTTTTATGAGGTTTGGTATGTATGGAAGGTTTGATTCCAATGGTTCAGAGGGACGGGCAAATAGATAGTTGGGCTGTGCATTAATGGTGTGCAGATGTGCCCCTGCTTTAGTCAGTAGGGCTGGTGAAATACTACATCCTGCTCCGTTTCCACAGTCCAAAATAAGAGGGATGTTTTCTGCTACATCTGGGCAAAGATGCAGGATGCGCTCCATATGCATGGTTACGGCATCGATCTCATATTTTGTTGCCTGTTCTTTCCATGTCCCATATCGATTGTTCTCTTCACTGTTCTCCTCGCTCCATTCAGTGAGCAATGCTTCTATCTGCTGTTGTGAACCGGTGGAGATCGAGGAACCATCTTTTGTGAATAGTTTAATTCCATTATCTGGTTCTGGATTGTGAGAAGCAGTTATCATACAGCTTGCAGCATGGTCTTTTCCTGCATATGCAACGGTCGGGGTTGGCACAAGTCCTGCATATGCAACAGATACATTATTTGAGAGACAACCACTGGCAAAGGCTTCACAAAGAAGTGATCCGGTTTTTCGAGAGTCATGTCCTAATACAATGCTATTTCCAGAACCTGCCAGACGGGCTGCTGCTGCTCCAACCCGCATGCTGAGCAGAGGAAATGTATCATCATAAGTGCGTCTGATTCCAGATGAGCCAAATAACATATCAATTTCACTTTTTATATTAGCTATTCGTGTGTGATATTCTTTTTTGCACTTATTGCTTTATGTAGGCATTCTTTTGGTACCATATTTGCAACTGCGTTTTTGTGTTCAATTCCAGGGAAGCTTTCTTCCCTGTACTTCTTGATTATCAATTCGACGTGTTTTTTACATATATCGAGAATTTTCAGCAATATATACAGGTTTCTTACCTTCCTGACTCAATCTGACGATACTTTTTTTAAGTAGAAATTGCTGGTACTTCTTCGTGATTCACTCTTGTAATCACTATCTACTCACCTTTTTCCCCATTCCTATCAAATATGTACCCACATAATGCCTCATAAAAAAATACCCTATGGTCATCAATACATCGATGATGATGACATCCAGGCTGTCACTGCCGTACTCCAATCAGACTGGCTCACTCAGGGCCCTCTTATCGAACAATTTGAAGAAGCAGTTGCTGCGTACTGTCATGCAAAATACGCAGTCTGTGTAAACAGTGCAACGAGCGCACTCCATATTGCATGCAAAGCTGCCGGCCTCTCTCCTGGGCATACTCTTTGGACCTCTCCAAATACCTTTGTCGCTTCTGCGAACTGTGCCTGCTACTGTGGGGCAGACCCTGACTTTGTAGACATCGACCCCGAGACCTACAATCTCTCTCCATTTGCTCTCGAACGAAAGCTCACACAAAGTAAACCTCCAAAAGTGCTCATTCCTGTTCATTTTGCAGGACAATCCTGTGACATGCAGATCATACGACACCTCATGCCAGAAAGAACTGTCATCATTGAGGATGCCTCACATGCAATCGGGGGAAAATATCAAGGAAATCCTATTGGATGCTGTCAATATTCTGATATGACAGTATTCAGTTTTCATCCTGTGAAGATTATCACCAGCGCTGAAGGAGGCATGGTACTTACAAACAACAAGGAATATTATGAAAAACTAAAACAATATCGAAGCCATGGAATCATAAAAACCTCTTCTCCAGATCCATGGATGTATGAACAGATCGAACTCGGCTGGAACTATCGTATGCCAGATATTCTCGCAGCTCTCGGATTAAGCCAACTCCAAAAGATCGACATGTTCGTAAAAGAACGAAACAGGCTCGCAAGGCGTTATCATGTGCTCCTATCTTCTCTCCCTGTAATCTGCCCTTCTGTTTCAAAAGATACATACTCATCATGGCATCTCTATGTTATCTGGGTTGATCCATCCATACGCCGTAGCCTCTATGACTATCTTCATGAACATGGAATTGGAGTAAATGTGCACTATATTCCTGTTCACACCCAGCCCTACTATCAACAGCGTGGATTCCAAATTGGCCAGTACCCAAACGCGGAAACATACTATGCTGGTGCGATTACCCTTCCACTCTATTGTGGTCTATCCGATGCCGAACAAAACTACATCGTATCGACACTTAAAACAGGGCTTGAACTCGCACAGATATAAACGATCTTTTTCATCTCGCACACGATGAAAAAAGTAACTGTATAATTATTCAGGAATACTGGGCAAACATACAGAGCAAATGTTACCAGCGATCCTACGATTCATTGTTCTGAAAGATCATTTCTCGTAGACTTGCGTCTGAAAGCCAGGCTGTGTTATTGTCACTGGAGTATCTAAAACCTTCTGGTAAAGAAAAAGTACAGTCATCAGTTCTCCATAGTGATAATTCAGGTATGATTTCATAGTGAGTGTCATACTCAACAGTGTGTCTTGCTTCATCTTCAGTGATCAGGACCTCATGGAGTTTTTCACCTGGACGCATTCCAATGACGTTCCATGTGCTATCTGGCGCAATTGCACGAGCGAGATCGGTTACACGCATGGATGGTATTTTTGGGATGAAGATCTCTCCACCTTTCATCCTTTCAAGTGATTGGATGACGAACTGGACTCCTTGTTCAAGTGTCAGCCAGAAGCGTGTCATACGCTCATCTGTAATTGTGATTGTTCCTGATTTTGCTTGTTCAATGAAGAGGGGCACAACGCTCCCTCGGCTTCCAACAACGTTTCCATACCTGACACAGGAGATCTTCGTCCGTTTGCCTGTGTTTGATCTTGTATACACATTCCCTTGAACCAGAAGTTTTTCCATGACCATCTTTGTTGCCCCATACAGGTTGACAGGGTGCACAGCTTTGTCTGTACTCAGAGCAAGGACATATTCAATTCCTTCGTTAATTGAGGCGTTGATGAGGTTCGTAGCTCCTTGGATATTTGTTCGCACTGCTTCTATTGGATTATATTCACAGATTGGGACGTGTTTTAATGCTGCAGCATGAATGACAATATCTACCCCTTGCATGGCACGAGCCAGGCGTCGTTCATCGCGAATGTCTCCAATAAAAAAGCGAAGGCGCTTGTCATTGAAGTCTTGCTCCATCTGGTACTGCAAGAACTCTGATCTTGAGTAGATACGGATTGATGTTGGATTGTGATGGGTAAGAACATATCGTGTGAACATCTGCCCAAATGAGCCAGTTCCCCCTGTTAACAGGATATTTTTTCCGTCAAGTATTGAAGTCATGATATCTCTTGAAAAGTAGTTGGTTGTATTATTTGCAGCTTCAAGATAAAGGGTATTTGTATTGGTTGTTGTTATGTGTGTTTTGCTCTGTATTCTTTGTCTGCTTCCAATGACTTTTTGAGCCCCTCATTTCTCTGGATATGTGAGTTAATTACTAAAATTTGGAATAAAATGTGCATTGAAAAGAACTAAATAATCTACAGAGAGAATAATGGATAAAAGGAGTAGACATCAAAGGATCGGTTATGCAATGTGAAAAAGCGTTTCTTTCTTTTGATTATATGATATTTTCATTCTGTGTTGTTTTTATAATATATGATGTCTGTCTTTTCAAATAGGTGCATATGGACACTATCTCTCCACTTTCAAAGAAAAAATCTCTTGATATCTTTTTTCGTGAGCACAACATTTCCAAATATGTCCTTGGAACTGCCCAATTAGGTCAGTCATATGGTATCGCGAACAGGGATGGAGTTCCTGATCGTGACCGATCACGGGCAATTGTGATGAATGCATGGGGGGCTGGTGCAAGATGTTTCGATACTGCACAAGGATATGGAAGAAGTGAAGCTGTGTTGGGGCAGGCTCTGTCTGATAGTGGCATCTCTCATGATACTCTGGTTATTACGAAGCTTCGTTCTGATCATGATCCAAGCTCTCCTGAGTGGGTAGCTTCCTCCGTGATGGATTCGCTGCAATATCTCAACATTACATCTCTATTTGGTGTTATGTTGCATCGATATGATTGGATTCAGTACCTTGATGGGACTCTTGGAGATGAGCTTCGTCAATTACGTGATCAAGGGCTCATACGCTATCTTGGAATTTCAGTGTATACCGTAGAAGAAGTGGTAACTGCTCTCGAACATCCTGATGTTGATATTGTACAGGCACCGTGCAATCTATGGAACCCTGAGCTCTATCTTGATGAAATTTTCTAATATGCTGTGCGTCTTGAAAAATGCGTATTTGTCAGGAGTATTTATTTACAAGGACTATTGTTAATGAATCCTTCTGATGTTGCAATAAGGCTTCCGCATGCAGAGAAAGCAAGTGAAGTGTGGCATGCTATTTGTACCGGGTACGGTTGTACTCCTGAAGACCTTTGTATGAGGTTTGTAGCAGCTTTGCCTGCACCAATAGTGATTGGAGCTGATAATGAGGTGCAAGCAGCTAAAAATGGAAAAATTACAGATGTGAAGCCACTTACACGCAAGGAAATTGAAATGATATATGAAGAAATGCGACTATATTTGTTCAATGAGATAATCAATCCGTCGTTGTGGTGATGAATAAACATGGTTTTAACATTAGGAATTATTGGACTTAGTGATGAAAATGGTCATCCATACTCTTGGAGTGCGATTATCAATGGATACAATTATGAGGAGATGAGGAGATGTGAATTTCCAGTTATACCTGAGTATTTGGAAAAACAAAAATATCCTGAGGATTTCATATCCGGAGCACAGGTTACTCATATCTGGACGCAAGATCTCGCTCTTTCACAGAAAATTTCAGCATGTTCAAAGATTCCATATATTGTTCAACATATGGAAGACCTAATTGGAAAAGTAGATGGAGTTTTATTAGCTCGTGATGATGCAGAGAATCACTATTCAATGGCAAAGCCGTTCATTGAAGCTGGGCTTCCAATTTACATCGATAAACCACTTTCTCTTTCTGTTGAAGAAGCAAAAAAAATATTTAATCTGCAGAAGTATCCTGGGCAGATTTTTTCATGTTCTGCGTTGGCATATAGTAAAGAAATAGAAGGTATCACCCCAATAAGCATGATACACGGGGAAGTTCCGAAGTATTGGGATACGTATGCAATTCATGTAATTGATCCTGCGCTTCGAATTGCAGGAAAAATGGCAGATAAGATTACATATTTTGAGAAAAATAAATCTTTTATTTCAGTTACATGGAGTAGTGGGCTTATCACCTCATTCGTTGCTACGGGCAAATCATTTGGAGAGATATATCTTATTGTTGATGGAGTTAAAATAACGTTTCAAGACACGTTTTATGCATTTAAACATGCACTTCTCGCATTTATACAGAGTATTAAGAATCGGACTACACCCATCCCAAGTGAGCTCACATTAAAGGGAATAGATATTATAGAACGTGGAAAAATCACATAAATTAGGGAATATCATATGAATATTTTGATAACGGGAGGTACTGGAAAAGTTGGTTCTCAGCTCATTCAGCATTTGTCAAAGGAGCACCAAATTTTATCTACCAGTCGAAGGCATAAAGAACTCGAATCCGCAACCTTTCCAGAAAATGTACGGGTTATATCTGTCGATCTGGAGCATGAAAATTCTGCGAATGAGATAAAGAAACAGGCAGATGACTTACACTTCAATGTAGATGTGTTGATTCATAGTGCACGTAACCGTGACTATGTACAGCCAGTTCATGGTATGATATCACGAGAGAGATGGATTGGAGAATATGTGTTGGATGTCGTTGTTCCATACGAACTATCTATGGTTTTTCGAGAGCAGTTGAAAAAAATCATTTTGATATCATCCATTTATGGAATTGTAGCTCAAAATCCAAATATTTATGAAAATTATTCTGAAAATGCCTTATTGAATTATAACGCTGCAAAAGCAGCTGAAATTAACTTGACTAAAAATCTTGCTGTTTTATTGCGAAAAGATGGTATAACAGTCAATTGCATCTCATATGGAGGTATTGAAGGTAGAGTCGATTCGAAATTTATGGCACAGTATAATAAACAGTGTCCATTAGGTAGAATGATGCATGAAGATGAAGTTGCTCATGCAGTTGATTTTTTGGCTTCAGGCAAATCAACATATATGACTGGTCATAACCTTGTCGTTGATGGAGGGTGGACGATATGGTGAAAAAGAGTGTCATTGCAATTATTCCAGCCAGAGGTGGAAGTAAGCGAATCCCTCAAAAGAATATTGTTCCATTTCATGGCAAGCCAATGATTGCGTATACCATCCAAGCCGCAATTCAATCGCAACTCTTTGAAAAAGTACTTGTAAGTACTGATTCTGAAGACATTGCTGGGATATCTAGAAATTTTGGTGCAGATGTCCCTTTTTTGAGAACTTCAAAAAATGATGATTTTTCTGGAGCGAGTGAAGCTACATTATTTGCTCTTGGACAAGCAGAGGAACATTGGCATACAACATTTGATGTTGTGGTGCAGCTTATGGCAAATTGTCCGATTCGTGATGCTGATGACATTGTGTCTGCATTTACACATTTCAACCAGAATGAACACCTTTCACAGATTAGTTGCTTTAAATTTGGATTCATGAATCCTTGGTGGGCATTTAAAAAGAATTCTCAAGATGGTGGAGAATTTCTTTTTCCTGATGTATTTGGAAAGCGCTCTCAGGATAATGAAGAGTTGTTTTGTCCAACAGGAGCAATATGGGCTATAAAGGGAGTTTATTTGAAAGAAACCTGCTCGTTTTATTCATTTGCAACGACATACTTCGAACTTGACTGGAAGTCGGCGGTTGATATAGATACCTATGATGACTTGGAGTTTGCGCAGGCAGTATATGCGATGAAGTATGGTCTATTATAGGCAACTGTATTATTTGACTACTTTTCTAACTAAAATGAACGGCTCTGCGAACTCAAGACCAACTCTATTTCCATAGTACTTTGCAATGGTAATTATGCTCTCAAACGAACGGGGATGTGGATACTTACGCATCTCAGATGTATAATATGCCAATGCTTCTATTTTCTTTTCAATTCCAGTAGAAATATCAACATACACATTTGGAGAAAATTGAGCTAGTACATTGCCATCAACCCAGTCTGTAGATGATGGGATGTAAAAAGAGTAGATGTCTGGGATATTCATATCAGGCTGTGGCCTGCAGGCTGTCATAACAGCTTGAAAGGTGAGGCGATGATCGACATTGAGATCATGCCCATAATGAGTGAAAATGATATCTGGTTTGAAATCTGTAATTGTTTTTTCAATGATATGAACGATTTTTAAGAGAGGAATTGAATCAAATTGATTATCAGGCAGATCATGGAATGAAATATCTGTTATACCAATACACTGATTTGCACGTATTCCATCTTCTTTGAGTTTTGCCAGAGCTGCCTTATTGCAATCTTCACCACGTGATGTCATCCCTTCGCCAAGAATGAGACTTTTTCCCTCCCATCCCATGGTAATAAGTTGGAATGCATACGCCCCACATCCAAGGAGTTCATCATCTGGATGTGCTGCAATGATGAGAAATTTTTGTTGCATCATTGCTTTGTAGCTATGACATGCCATTCGGCATGGACGTAATAGTCAGGAGTAATTTCTTCACTGATTTCAATATGTTTAATGCTTTCTATATTGAACCCATTTTTTAACGCGTGATATATCTCTTTTTTACTCCATCCATAAATGGATGTCATATTTGAAATTCCTCTCTTCATGTTAATAGACAGTCCATCTTCTCGAAATTCCCCTGAAACACACATACCATGTCGATCACTATATGGGGTGAAAAGAAATTTCCCTTCTGGCAAAAGAATTTCTTTAATTGAATTAATATGCGTGCGTGCCAAATGAAATGGAACACAACTCAGTGCTGCTCTATCTATAACGATATCAAATGTACGTTCCATATGTTGAATTTGTTCAAATCCTCCTTCGATAAACTTCCCTGAGAGGCATTCCTCATCAAATCGTTTTTGGGCATATTCAATTGCCGATTGGCTACTATCTAACCCTGTTACGGAAAAACCTTCACGTGCACAGAACCATAGGTTATTTCCTGCTCCACATCCAACCTCGAGAATTTCTATTTCTGCTCTTTTTTTCTCCCTTGGATAGTTATTGAATACAAAACTTACAACAAAATCAAAAGGATATCTATTAAGTTGTGCTCCCTCTGAGTAAATTCCTTCCCAAAATGCTTCATCTCTCTCCATGCTGTTTCTTCCATTAACATTAATAAATTTTTAAAATTCTTTTAAATGTGGTCATGTATCTTTAAAGTCATCATACATTAACTTTTCTCCTTTTGCAACATCTCTACAACATTTCATCCCAATAATATTTTCGCCTTCTTTTGGTGGAATACCATCCCCAGGTCTTTGGAAAGCGATTGAGGATGAAGTAATTATGTCTCCTTTTTTAATTTCTTTCACAGTAACAATACTCCTTCTCCCAATTGTTCGGTTTCCTTTTTCTTTCGATGTAGGTTCTACAATCCCTGTTCCAATCATTTTCTCTGCACGACGAACTTGTGACACTAATTCCGCTAGCTCAGAAGGATCTGCTGAGAACCAGTGATCTGGACCTTGTAAATTATGATCTAATGTGAAATGTTTTTCAATCACATTTGCTCCCATCACTGTTGCCACTACTGCAGCTGTATGTCCAACTGTGTGATCTGAAAATCCAACTATGACTGAAAATGCTTGGTTAATTGTTTTCATTTTTTGCATAAGCACTTCTTCGTCGTCTGCGGGGTATGAAGATACACAATGAAGGATTATTAATTGCTGATTCCCTACTTTTCTTACAATAGTTTGAAAAGCATCTTCTATCTCACTAATATATGCCATTCCTGCCGATATTATTAGGGGGATTCCTTTTTTTGCGTAGTATTCGAGAAGTTTTAGGTTTGTAAGATCATCAGCACCAACTTTGATAAGTGGCACTTTTGCTATTGACAAGATAAAATCAAGGTCTGATGGATTCTGCGGTGTCACGAAAAAATCAATATCTTGCTTCTGGCAGAACTCAAATAGCTCTTTCCATTCACTTGTGGAAAATTCATGCCTTTGAAACAGGTCAATTTGAGACTCTGTGATCTGCTGACCTTGGGAAATATATGTGTACTCTGGGCACGAGTCTGACACAAACTCAGCTGCAGTGAACTTTTGAAATTTAACAGAATTTGCTCCACAATCCTTCGCTTTTCGCACTAATTCTTTTGCAAGTCCTAGATCTCCATTATGGTTAATTCCAATCTCAGCAATGATATATACTGGACATCCCCTGCCTATCGAATTACGTTCTGTTGATATGATCATGTTAATCTATTCATTATATAGTGTTGGGTTACTTTGAAGAATTTCCTTTATGTAATCCGTTCCACAGTTGAATAGTGGATCGAAAAATCCAAGCCACGGAGTAAATGTCGTTCTATCTTTTTGAGGATATTGAGGATACTCGAAATCATGGTACAACACTTGTATTCCACGGGGTGTGAAGTATTCTGTAACTCCGTATCCTCTTCCATTACTTCCGGATATATATGTGTTTGTACCAATAATTTTGCAGATTTCAAAAAGATTTTCAACACCTCTTTTTTCAGATTGAATATTTAGCGTGCTTGCCCGAGCAAATTTCATTGGAATAGAAAACATTTTTGAAAGATTTTTGAGACTTGTTTCTATGGCATCAACGTAGTTGGTATTTTCGCATACTCCTGCATAGTATTGCTCAAGGAGGTCATCTGAGTAATACGGGTGATGTTTGTAGTTAAATTTTATAGATTTTTTATGCTTTTCAAGCCATGAATCTCCAATGATTGTCTTTGATATTATCTCTTTGCGAGATGACTTTATTGGGATGGTTAGCCATCTTTCGTTTCCGGATATAAGCAACTTATTTCGATTTTCCACACCCAGATATTGGCGCTGTACATTATCTAAAAGTATAAATTTATCTGCAAAATAGAGTCTTTGTAGGTAATTAAGAGCAGGAAGGTAACGTGGTTGGCTGATCACGACATTCATCTTTACAATAATCTATTATGTACTCCTCCAAATGATATAGATATTATGTTGTTTGGCCTGAAAATATGGTCGATCAATACTGATCTCATTGATGAGGCAGTATTATTGATCCGTTCTGGTTTATTTGCATACCTAGAGCTGATGCCCGTTCCTCAAACGAGTATTAGACCTTTTCTTGAGAAAAACATTCCCTATATTATCCACTCTGTTGAGGTTGATATCGCTGATCCGATATGTAGAAAACAAAGCTTGCAGGCAGTGCAAGAGTGTTTACGATGGGCTGACGTGCTCTGTGCACCGTGGGTGATACTCCATCCTTGGAGAGGCGACATATATGCTGCAATGAGATTTATCAAGGATTTAGATGATTCAAGACTTATTATTGAAAACATGCCGTATTTGGGGCTTGATGGACTTCCTCTTCTTGGCTCTCGTCCTGATGAGATTGAAGACTTCAAGCGTCAAGGAGGATGTGGATTTTGTTTGGATCTCAATCACGCAATAAAAGCAGCCTGTGCATATGATATTCCATATCCACAGTACCTTGAATCATTTATTGCGCTTAACCCCATTATGTTTCATCTTTCTGATGGCATGTTGGATGGAGGAAAAGATGAACACTTTGCTATTGGGGAAGGAAAATATGATATGAAACTCCTGCTTGATCTCATTTCACGTAGTGGGGAAGAGATCCATGTCACTCTCGAAGTTCCAAAGCAGCACGGAGATTTTCGGGAAGCCATAGATGGAAGAAAAAGACTTATTGCTCTGCTTCAAAGTAAAACTGAATAATGTCACCGAGATCGACTTTTCTGAATCCAGCTTTCAGAAATGATTTTTGTGAAGCGATATTGTCAATTTTCACCTCACCAATAAGCATATCAATTTTCTGAACTTCTGGAAGAGAGAGAAGTTGCTGAAGTATCTTAGCACCGTATCCTTTTCCACGGTAGTTGTGATGAACACTGTAGTCAATAGTTCCTTGATTTCTTTCTTGGGTGAGGTCAATTCTGATCTGTCCAATTACATTTCCTTTTATCTCTGCAATGTAGAATAAGCACTGTTTTGATTCCACTTTTTGAACAAACCAGGATATATGTTCTTCATGTGGAATTTGATCAGTATTAAACGCATTTTGTCGAGTGAGAGGATCATTTGCCATCTCAAAAACGATCTCACAATCCAAAAGTGTTGCTAAACGTAAGGCTACGTTGTTATTTTCTTTTTTTTCATTTATGGACATTGTAAAAACAATACATTTCCTCCTTTTCTATTGCCATTTTTATTCAATTCCTGGTTGCTTCGTGTGAGACCTTGACCCTTTTCGACAACATGAAGTGAAAACTGCCTTTTGTCACGCTTTCTCTAATGATGGTACTCATTTTCTCTCTCCTATGTTATTATATAATGGTAACTATTCACCCCCCAAACTACTTATCAAGATTGGTTTAGCTTGCGCTAATGCTTTCACGGCCTGATAGACGGGCTGTCCGAGCTTCCTCATCGTTGAAATATATCCTCTTCTTCTCGCGAAGTTAGTCGCCCCACTTCTCGTTCTAAATGTTCCTGAAATTTTCTGCTGAATTTTCATCATTCTCACATCTCGTTCCGCTTGGTTATTTGTGAACGGTATTTTTCCAAGTGATGTGAGGAAGAGTAAAATTCCGTCTTTGTGTTTTTTTAACCTTTCAGCCAAATTTCCACTCTTTGTATTTTTTGTTTTCCCCTTCTTTCCA
>Ga0123354_10007139_pt1 | contig 16731 bp, 15 predicted proteins | sample TergutLab28metaG_2_FD_97872 | JGI IMG/M metagenome (GOLD analysis project Ga0123354, IMG submission 97872) | Labiotermes labralis P4 segment gut microbial communities from Petit-Saut dam, French Guiana - Lab288 P4 | ecosystem: Host-associated > Arthropoda: Insects > Digestive system > Gut ...
CCGCCTGGTGGCTTATACTAATAGAAAGTAAAAAAGAAAGCAAAAAACAAGCAGGGGGTTTCAACACGATCCCCTGCTTGTAAAGTCCCGTCAGACGGGTAATAGTATGTAAGCGGTTTTTCTAAAGTATTAGAACATGGTTTCCAACAATACTTGCAGGCTGTCCGGCAGCATGACGACGGCCTCTTGCAGTAAGGTGGCCGCGTTTTCCATCAGTGTCATTAAAAAGATTTGGAGGTCAGACGCATCAAGCGATAAAACGAGGAGCGCGTCTTCCGCCGCGGGTACGGGGAACGCATCGGCCGCATGGAGGTTTGTATGTACGGTAAGAAGCGGTTCATTCGCCCACAGGAGCGCGGTATGTGTCAGCTCGGCCTGCGGTGCCCGTTCGGCTGTATAGTTTACCCCGAAATCAACACCCGGCGCGATGAAACGGAAACGCATGGCTTCCAGACAATCGCCCTTCTTTTCCGAATAGTAAGTTATACGGAAAATTTCTTCGTCATCCACTAAAAAGGCCAAGAACAGTTCATTATCGTTCATCGCTTGTTGAATTTCGAAAGAACCATCCTGCGTTTTATAACCGCCGTAATAAGAAGCAACAGAGACCTTGTGCCGTTTGACGCCGTTTTCGGTTAATCTTCCGTATGCGATTTCACCCGCGGGTTCATCGGCCTGATAGACTGTCATGATGATTTGCACAATTTGACCATACTCATCCGTTACGATGTTGAGCGTTATTTTAGCGTCATCGGGCAGTTCGTCCATTACCGAGTTCCATATATCGGAGAAAGTGATGTCGGCGGGAAGCCCATCGATGGCGGTTATGCCGGAAAGCATTCCGGAAAAGAAGCTGCTGAAAAGCTCGTTTTGCTCTATTATTTGGCCGTAACCCTTCCAAATGCCAATGATATCGCGATACTCTAATGTGATGAGCGTGGAAAGAATACCGGGATCCGTACCTTCATTATCGGACACATAATCATAGACCACCACATTGCGCATATGCTTTGCTATCAAGGAGTACAAATCCGCCTCAAATTGATTAAGGCTTTCGCTTAGTTCGGTAAAATCGATCGCCATATCCGGCATGCCGTCGAAGAGGATATCGATGTAACCTTGAAACATTGCGGCGACATCCGCTTCCGATAGGCCTTGAAACTCCGGTATCTGCCCGGATAACTCCTGCGCGAAACGCCGCAGATCGTCTCTGGTAATGGCAATCGCATTTTCACCAAACAGCTCGGAAGCGATGACCAAAACATCGCCTTGAATATACGCGGAGGCAGACAGCGCGGTTTGACCGCCCAGTTTTAAGCTGCCGCCCGAGTAGTTTTGCGCGTCCGTCTTCTGCGTGAAGAGGCTGAAGCCTAAGGTATTGATGATATCCGAATAAATACCTTGCGCGGTGCTGAGCTCCGGGGGCAGTTTCCCCGCTTCAAAGGTGATATCAACAACGAGCGCCTTGCCCTCGTTTAAGGCGGCGGAAGGGATTACATCATCGATGATGATAAAATATTCTGCATGTTCCGCTACGCTCTCGCGCAGTTTTTCCAGTTCCGCCTCCAGTAAAGCCGCGTGAGCGGTCAGTTCCTCCGCCTTGGCAGCGGCTTCCTGTGCTGCCTTGCCGGCGGCATCCTGTGCCTGATTTAAATCCGCCTCTAACTTGGCCAAGCCGGCGGCCATTTCCTGCGACTTAGCGGCGGCTTCCTCCGCCACCTTATCCGCGGCGTCACGCGCCAGAGTCAGTTCCGCTTCCAGCTTTGCGACATTTTCGGTCAGATCGGTGATAAGGGTATTATCGTCCTCTGCTGCCGCGAGCTTACCGCGCGCGAGCACCAACTCGGCGTTGACCTTGGATAAGACCGCGTAAGCCGCGTCCAACTCCTGCTGCTTATTCTTGATTTCTGTTTGCGCCTTTTGAATGATATCGTCCTGCGCCCGACTAAAACCCGCTTCCAGAACGGCAACGGCGGCCGCAAGCTCTTCCGCTTTGGCGGCGGATTCTTCCGCGGACCTGACGGCATTGATTCGTGCTTGATTTAACTCAGTCAGCATCACCAATCTGACGGTGAGTTCCTCCGCCTTGGCGGCGGCTTCTTGCGCGGCTAGGGCGGCGTCCGCCTTCGCTTGACTTAACTCCGCCTCCAGCCCGGTGGCGACGGCGGCCAGTTCTTCTGTTTTAGCGGAAGCTTCCTGAGCGGCCTTGGCTGCGTCCGCCTTCGCCTGATCTAAATCCGCTTCTAACTTGGAAACATTGGCGGTTAACTCTTCCGCCTTGGCGGCGGCTTCCTGCGCGGCCTTTGCGGCGTCATCATGCGCCTGACTTAAGTCCGCGTCTAATTGGGAGATGCCGGCAGTCAGTTCTTCCGCCTTAGCGGTTAGTTCCTCCGCATTGGCAGTTAACTCCGCAGCCTTTACGGCGGCTTCCTCCGCAGCCTTTGCGGCCTCGTCCCGTACACGGCTTAAGTCCGCTTCCAATTCGGCTATACCGGATTGAAGCTCAACGGCTTGTTCTTCTAAAGAAACCGTTAAACTCGTCTGCCGATCCAGCTGTAATTGAAGATCATTCGTCTTGTTAAAAAAGACAACCGCGAAAACGATTGCCGCCGTCATGACGACTGCCCCCACAATAATGACCCATTTATTCTTCATTCCGCCCACCTCATTTTATACTTATTCCCATGTTATAAACATGCTCGCAACTGAGCATACTATATCAACGAAAGCAAGCGAAGTCAATCATTTTGACAATCAATCCCGTCATATATCGCTTGCCATACGTACGTTGAATTGATAAAATGACCATGTGAAAATAACGGAACACGAACGGAGGTTTTTGGATATGTATAAACCGGTCATAGATGAAGCCAGGGAAAAAATGAAGAAAACAGCTTCAGCCTTTCAGCGCGATCTGCAATCACTGCGCGCCGGACGCGCCAACCCGCAGTTGTTGGACCGTATCATGGTTGATTACTACGGTACTCAAACGCCCATCAATCAATTAGGCAACATCGGCTCCCCCGAACCGCGGCTGCTGACCATTTCCTTGTGGGATCCCAAAACCATCCCGCTGGTAGAAAAGGCGATCCAAAAAAGCGATTTGGGGCTGAACCCCTCCAACGACGGAAAAATAATCCGGCTTGCGGTACCGGAACTTAATGAAGAACGCCGAAGAGAGCTTTCTAAACTGGTTCGCAAATCCGCGGAGGAAGCCAAAGTCGCCGCGCGTTCCATTCGCCGCGATGCGATGGAACAGCTTAAAAAAATGAAAAAGAGCACGGAACTGACCGAGGACGATCTTAAAAAAGCCGAGGAAGAACTGCAAAAGGTGACGGATGCTGCCATTAAGGATATCGATAAGATCGGCGCGGATAAAGAAAAGGAAATCATGGAAGTTTGACCACGCCGTACGATGATGTTCTCGGCCTGTCTACGGATGAGGCTATCACCATTTTAGAAAAGCGGGGCATTCCATCTATCCGCATTCAGATGACGGCGCCGCCCAACAAGCCTGACCGGCAAGGGGAGGCGCGTGTCGTGGCGGTGCGGGACGACGGACGCGTTTTAATCGCCGCCGTTTTTCGTGATGCCTTGGCGGAAGCGGAAACGCCGCCATCTGCGGCTTTAAGGGAACCCTTCCGGGAGGATATTCCATGAGCAATTTGAGTGCTGCGCCCGATAAGCTGCCGCGCCATGTAGCCATTATCATGGATGGAAACGGGCGCTGGGCTAAAAAGAATAAATTGCAAATCGCCTTCGGCCACCGCAGCGGCGTGGAAACACTTCGCGGTATCGTACGTGAATCGAGTGACATCGGCATCCATTCCTTATCCGTATTCGCATTCTCCACGGAAAATTGGACACGGCCCGATGAGGAAGTTCGCGCGCTCATGTTGCTGATTGAGGAATTTTTCAATTCGCAAATAGACGAGCTGCACCGCGAAAACGTCATCATCCGCATTCTGGGAGACCGGGACAATCTGCCGGATGGCCCGCGTAAAGCCGCGGAGCGTGCGGAGTTACGTACATGTGACAATTCGGGGCTTCATTTGAACATCGCTTTGAACTACGGCGGCCGTGCGGATATCATACACGCGGCTGCCCTGATTTCATGTTCCGTTCAAAAAGGCGATTTATCCTTATCACAGATCACCGAGGATTTGTTCTCCGATTTCTTAAGCACACGGGGGCTTCCCGACGTGGATTTACTTATCCGCACCGGCGGGGAGATGCGGCTGAGTAATTTTTTATTGTATCAAAGCGCGTATGCGGAGTTCGTGTCCACAAACGCGTTGTGGCCGGAGTTCACGGTGGAAGACTACCGTAACGCATTGGGGCAATTCATGAGCAGGGACAGGCGTTTCGGCCGCAGAGACCATTCCGGGCGAAACAGCGAAGGTGAAAAAAATGCTTAAAAGGGTTGTCACGGGAATCATTATGATATTGGCGCTCGTGCTGATAGTGGCGTTGGGCGGGGTTCCCTTCGCCTTGGTCGCCGCGCTGGCGTTGAGTTTATCGGCCCATGAGATGTTCATCGCGCTTAAAACAGCCGGGCACAGGCCGGTAAAGTGGCCCTTTTGGGCGGGTTCGGCCTGCATGGTTTTGGGTGCGTTGTTGATACCGGCAGCCCAAATACCGTTGTTGATTCCCGCGGCAGCGGCGGTATGCCTTGTTACCATTGCCCTCGTCTTTTTCCGTGATGACCCGAAACTGGAAGACGCCTTATTATCCGTCATGCCCTTTATCGTTATCACGCTGCCGGGTTTATATTTATTTGCCATCCTGCGATACGATTTAAAGGCTGTGCAGGTGACCCTATACGCCATGATATTTTCCATTTCCATATTCGGCGACACGCTTGCTTACTTTGTTGGCAGCCAGTTCGGAAAGCGGAAATTCTGTCCCGCAGTCAGTCCAAAGAAAACCGTTGCCGGCGCGGTGGCAGGGTTGTTGGGCAGCCTTGCCGGTGCGTTAGCGACGGGCCTTATCGCCCATACCGCCACAACGGTTGCCGGACTGCCCTCCCTGGCGGAATGCGCCGTAGCAGGTTTAGCGGGCGGACTCGCGGCACAGATGGGCGACCTGTTCGCGTCCTTAATTAAGAGGCATTGCGGCGTGAAAGACTTTTCCGGCATTTTTCCGGGGCACGGCGGAATGATGGATCGCATGGATTCCATTCTCTTTGTAACCGTTGCGGTATTCTGCTGCCGCATTCTATTTCGCCTGATTATTCTATGAAGCGCATCGCTGTTTTTGGCAGTACGGGCTCCATTGGCGAGCAGGCGTTGGAAGCGGCCGCGCTTTATCCCGAACGTTTTCGTATCACGGCGCTTTGCGCCGGGCGTAATAAGGAAAAACTATTTGAGCAGGCGCGGCGCTTCCGGCCGGATACCGCCGGTCTTGCGCAACCCCTCAAACTAAGTGACATCCCTGAGGATTTACGCGGCATACAATGGCAGTCCGGCCCCGGTATGCTGCAGGCTATCGCTAATAACGCGCCGTATGACACGATGCTGGCAGCCATCGTCGGTATTGCGGGTTTAGAGAGCGTGCTTTGCGCGCTTCAAAACGGGAAACAAGTATTGCTGGCGAATAAAGAAGCCTTGGTCGCTGGGGGGGCGCTGGTTACGAGAACCGCGGCAAGGGCGAATAGTCCCTTGCTTCCGGTGGACAGTGAACACAGCGCCATTTTTCAATGCCTGCAAGGCGCGGGCGCGAACGCGCCGGTGAAGGTGCTTTTAACCGCGTCGGGCGGCCCCTTCAGAGCATTCTCGCTTGAGCAGCTAAAAAACGTTACGCCTGAGCAGGCGCTGCGCCATCCCAACTGGCGTATGGGAAAGAAAATTACCATCGATTCGGCAACGATGTTTAACAAAGCATTGGAAATGATAGAAGCGAAATGGTTATTCTCCCTTCATCCCGAGCAAATAGAGATCCTCATCCATAAAGAAAGCTTGATGCATTCGGCTGTTGTGTTTCAAGACGGCGCGATTATCGCCCAGATAGGCCTTGCGGACATGCGTTTACCCATTCTTTACGCCATGGCTTATCCGGACAGGCTGGACGCGGGGGTCCCCGCCGCGCAGCTTTCGCAGCTTTCGCCGCTCACATTCGAACCCTGCGATCCGATACGGTTTCCGGCCTTACGGCTCGGTTATGAATGCCTTACGGAGGGCGGCGCGGCCGCTTGTATCATGAACGGGGCCAATGAGGAAGCCGTTACGGCTTTTTTAGAAGGCAGGCTCCCCTTTACCGGCATTGCGCAAACCGTAGAACGTACGCTTAACGCCTTAGGGTACTTCCCCGATGAGACCCTTTCGGATATCCTTAACGCAGATCAAAGGGCACGCGTGAAGGCACGTGAACTGATACAAGGAGGCATTCCATGACCATTGTATACGCCATATTAATGCTTTTATTTCTCATCACCGTACACGAACTCGGGCATTTCACCGCCGCGCGTCTGACAGGCGTTCCCGTCAGGGAGTTTGCCGTGGGGTTGGGTCCGAAGCTGGTAAAATGGCATAGCCGGAAGTATGCGACAGTGTATGTTATCCGCCTGATACCGTTCGGCGGGTACTGTGCGTTTTATGACGAAGATAATGCGAATGCGGAAGATTCAGATAATCCGGACGCATACCATCGTCAGCCTGTTTATAAGCGGCTGATTACCATTGTAATGGGCGCCGGAATGAACTTTATTGTAGCGATTTTGGCGGCGGCCATCCTGTTTTCGTTAATTACCCTATACGACCTTGTTCCCATAAAGGACTCGCTTTATATACACAGCGTGGACAGCGCTTCACCCGCGGGCGCGGCGGGGCTCATACCCGGCGATCAAATCATCACCATCAACGACGTCCCCATTGACCTAAACACACCGCAATCACTCATCGATACGCTTAATACGCAAGCCGCTCTCAGTAACGAAATAGCGCTATGCATCCTTCGTGACGGCAGGGAGTTGGCGTTATCCGCCGTGCCGCGTTATATTCAGGGTGATTCTGCCCCCTATAAGCTGGGGGTAACCATCGCCATGCGGTCGGAGGCTGTCAATCACCGCCTTTTATCGCCAGGCGAAGTCGTGGAGGAAACCTTTAGTCTGTTCGCCTCGGCCTCGACAGCCGTGTTTCGTTCCATCGCGACAATTTTTACAAGCCGCGAAGGCATTGAAAACGTCGTAGGGCCGGTGGGGATTGTTTCTATCATCGCCGATGTAACGGCCGATGAAGGCATAAGCGCTTTCGGTGAGCTGCTTATCCTTATATCCGTCAATTTAGGGCTGATGAATTTACTTCCCATACCCGGCTTGGATGGCAGCCGTATCTTGTTTGCGTTGATTGAGGGTGTCCGAAAAAAGCCTGTTCCACGCAGAATTGAATCTACCATCCACTTGGCGGGGTTCGCGCTTCTGCTGGGCCTGTTGGTATTATTAACCTATAAAGACATCGCCCGCTTGCTGGGGGGAGGTTGATCTTTTAACATGCGTTTGACAAAAACAGTTTATGTAGGCGGTATTCCCATAGGCGGAGGCCATCCGGTCACCATTCAATCCATGACCAACACCGATACGGCGGATATCGAAGCAACCCTCGCTCAGATTACGGCGCTTCACAAGGCCGGATGCGATATGGTTCGTATAGCGGTTTATGACGAGGTTTGCGCGGACGCTGTGCGCCGCCTTTGCGAGCAAAGCCCGGTTCCGTTGATAGCGGATATACACTTTAACTATCATTTGGCCATTCGGGCTATAGAGAACGGCATTCAAAAGGTTAGAATTAATCCGGGCAACATCGGAGGCGCTTCCGCCGTGCGCGAACTGGCCGCATGCCTGAAAGCGCATCGTGTTCCGGTGCGTATCGGCGTCAATTCCGGTTCCATACAAAAGGCCATCCTTCAACGTGACGGCGGCATCACCCCCCGCGGCATGGTGGACTCCGCGCTCGAACACGCGCGTCTGCTGGAAAGCGAGGGGTTTGACGCTGTTGTTTTATCTTTAAAATCCTCCGATGTTACCACCACCTTTAATGCCTATACGCTGGCCGCTCAAAACTGTGATTATCCCCTGCATTTAGGCGTCACGGAGGCCGGGCTTCCGGAGCAGGGTACCGTCGCGTCCGCCATTGGTATCGGCGCGCTGCTTCTAAACGGTATCGGGGATACCCTGCGCGTGTCCTTGACAGGCGATCCGGTTCGGGAGGTTGAAGCGGCGGCGGCCATTTTAGAGGCGTTGAAAATACGCAGCGCGGGCGTTCGTCTCATTGCATGCCCTACCTGCGGGCGTTCTTGTATGGATGTGGAGCGTATCGCAAAGGCCGTTATGGCTGAGTTCCGCGGCATTCGCGTGCCCCTTACGCTTGCGGTTATGGGCTGCGCGGTAAACGGGCCCGGTGAGGCGCGTGAGGCGGATATCGGTTTGGCGGGTACGCCGGACGGCTGCGTCCTGTTTATGAAAGGAAGCCCATTAAAGAAGATAGAGGGCGATCCGGTCAACGCGCTTATCACGGCGGCGCGCACGTACATAAAGGAACTTGACCCATGACTTATGAACAATTGCTGGACCGGATATACACGGCGCATCCGGGGCTTGAAGGGAAGCTGGACTGTGAAAGCGTCGCCTTTCACAGGCGTACCGCGCAGGCTTATATCACGTTTTTATCCGATGTATTGGTTGGTGAGGACGTGTTTCTTTCAATTAAAAGAATATTGCAAAAGGCCTTCCCTCGCTTACGCATTTCTGTTCGCATCACATCCCCCGCCTTAAAGGACGCCTTTCTTGAAAACCCTACGGCATACCTGTTTATTTTAAAATCCTTCTTGCTACGCAATTTCCCAGTTGCCGCGGCATGGGTTGACGCGATAGGGTGGCAAATGCATCAAGGCGCGTTGACGTTAGAGTTCCCCGATAGCCTGACTTTAAAATACGCGGAGAACAACGCTATAGCAGACAGGCTGCGCAAGGCGATACAGGAGGTTTTCAGAGCCGATGTTACCATCCGCTATATGGTAAAGGAAACCGAGCAAGAGCATCCCCCACAGCTGCCGGTAACCGTCTGGGAAGAGGATGAACGCTTTATCGCGCAAATTATTGAGCGCGAGAATAACAACGCGCCCGGGAATGGTAAAAACGGGCGAAACCGCGAACAGCATCTATACGGCCGCGCTATCGGCAAAGGAAACCCCGTGCCGATAAACAGTTTGAAAAATGACTCCGGTGTGGTCCTCATTCAGGGTGATGTTTCCGCGACGGAGATGAGGGAACTGCCGGGTGGTGAAAAACTGCTGGTATCTTTTATCTTGACGGATGATACCTCCTCCGTTTCCTGTAAACTTTTTATACGGTACCAGAGCCGTAACGACAGGCGTTATGACGATATCACCGTATCGGATGCGGAACGATCCGCCGCATGGGATAAGGCATCCGATTTTAAAGAGAACATCCGCATCCGCGCGCGCGGGGAATGCGCGTATGACAAGTTTGAAAACGATCTGGTGTTCACCATTCGCTCCGCCAAACAAATAGCGGTAAAAGAACGGATGGATAACGCGCCCGAAAAACGCGTCGAACTGCATGCGCACACACGCATGTCCGCCATGGACGCATTAACCGACACGAAGGCTTTAATTGAAAGAGCCGCGCAATGGGGCCATAGCGCCGTTGCCATCACCGATCACGGCGTTGTACAAGCCTTTCCCGCTGCCTTTACGGCGGCCAAAGAGAACCATATCAAACTTATTCCCGGCTGTGAGGCTTACTTAACGCAAGAAGCGGAAGCGGTTTGCAACGGCGACGGGCGCGCCCTTTCAGAACCTATTGTTGTTTTATGGCTCAAGGCATCCGGCCCGGATATACGGGAAGACCGCTTAACCGCCATCGGGGCAGTAAAAATAGGAAACAACACGGTTATCGACTCGGTCTTTTTTCAAGAGGGTCACGAGGCCGCGGGGGATTCCGACAGCTCAAGTACCGGGCAGCAATTGCCCGCATCCTCATTGCCGGAAAAAGCCCTTAGGGAACTTTACCGTTTTATGGAGGGCTGCTCGCTGGCGACGCACAGCGTCGCGTTTGAGTACGCCATGCTGGCCGCCGAGTTCAAACGGCTCGGCCTGCATTTTTCAGGCCCGGTGCTGGACACGCTGACCATTGCCAGACGGATGTATCCCCAATTATCGCGGCATAAACTGAAAACAATTTGCAGATGGCTGAAAATATCATATAAAGAGGATGAAGGCGTTCGTACCGCCGCCGCCGCGTTGGCGCAATGCTTGTTACGCATGATTGAAGACGCCCGGGCAACCGGCGCCGAATCGCTTAACCAACTGCAAGAAACGCTGCGTTCCGGTACCGTCGGGTATAACACGCACATCGTTCTTCTGGCTAAGAACCAAACAGGTGTGGAGAATCTGTATCGCATCGTATCGCAGGCGCATTTGAAATACCATCGGAAAACACCGAATATCCCAAGGCATGTGCTGCAGGAATGCCGTGAAGGCCTGCTGTTGGGCTCCGCCTGCGAGTCCGGCGAGTTGTTTCAAGCGGTTTTAAACGGTGAAGAAGACGATAAACTGATACAAATCGCCTCTTTTTATGATTATCTGGAAATACAGCCCACCGCCAACAACCTGTTTTTAATTGATGAAGGCCGGGTAAAGGATGAAGAAACCTTACGAGACATGAACCGTAAGCTGTTTGAACTGGGCGAACGGCTTGCAAAACCGGTTATCGCCGCCGGAGACGTCCATTTTTTGGAGCCGCGGGACGCGGTTTTCCGCGCCGTTATTCAAGACAGCCAAGGATATAAGGACAGTGACCGGCAGCCGCCGCTCTATTTTAAAACAACGGAAGAGATGCTGGAAGCGTTTTCCTACTTAGGCGCTGAAAATGCCCTCAAGGTTGTGGTCACCAACCCGCGGCGCATCGCCGAGAGCGTGTCCGGACAGATACGGTTATTCCCCGAACTTCCCGAAGGCAAGGAAACCTTTCAACCGTATATTCCCGGCTCCGAGGAAGCCATTACTTCCATGGCAAGAGAACGGGCGCGCGAATGGTACGGTAATGAGTTGCCCGAAATTGTATCAGACCGTCTTGAGCAGGAGCTTGACGCCATAACCCGTTATGATTTTTCCACACTCTATTTCATTGCCTGCCGGCTTGTTTCCACCACCGTAGCAAATGGTTTCGCGGTGGGGTCACGCGGCTCGGTAGGTTCTTCGTTTGCGGCAAGAATGTGCGGTATTACGGAGGTCAACCCCCTTCCGCCGCATTACCGCTGCAGGGCATGCCGGAAAGGCTATTTTGACGAGGAGACCGGCGCGTTTTTTACGGGCCCTGATATGCCGGACCGTACCTGCCCCGAATGCGGCGAAAAGCTGATAAAGGACGGATACCACATTCCTTTCGAGGTCTTTTTAGGTTTCAAAGGGGATAAAGTGCCGGATATCGACTTGAATTTTCCGGGTGAGTATCAGGCGACCGCGCATAAACACGTAGAGGAGATTGTAGGCGACGCGGGCCGGGTTTACCGCGCGGGTACAATTAATAAACTCGCGGAAAAGACAACGCAAGCATACGCCAGAAAGTTCTTGGAAAAACGCGATCTGTACACCGGAGAGGCGGAGGTAAAACGCTTGGCGGCCGGCTGCACGGGCGTTAAAAAAACAACGGGCCAGCACCCAGGCGGCATGGTCATCATCCCCAGTAACTACGATGTTTACAGTTTTACGGCCATGCAACACCCGGCTGATAATCCGGATAAGGGCATTATCACCACGCATATTGATTTTGAATCCATGCACGATACCTTGGTGAAGCTGGATATACTGGGGCATGATAACCCCAGCATGATATACGAATTGGAAAACTTAACCCATATCCGCGCGGACGATTTGCCGCTGGATGACCCGCAATGCCTGTCTCTCTTTACAGGGCCTGAAGCGTTAGGCGTCAGCGCGGAAGATATCGGCTGCGCTACGGGCACCCTGGGCATACCGGAGTTCGGTACGGAGTTTGTACGCGGGATGTTGGAGGAGACCAAACCTAAAACCGTTCAAGAGCTTATTTGTATATCCGGCCTTTCTCACGGGACAAATGTATGGAGGGGCAACACGCAAGATATTATCAAAGCCGGCATCGCACCCCTAAAAGACTGCATCTGCACGCGAGAAGACATCATGCTGGGGTTGATTCGCAAGGGCGTGGATACCAAGATGGCCTTTGACACCATGGAGCATGTCCGCAGAGGCAAAGGGCTGACGCCGGCGATGGAAGAGGCGATGCTTGAAGCGGGCGTGTCGGCGTGGTTTATAGATAGCTGTAAAAAAATTCAATACATGTTTCCTAAAGGGCATGCCGTAGCCTATGTGATGGGGGCTCTTCGCATCGCATGGTATAAGATATACCGGCCAACCGCATACTACGCCGCCTATTTTACCATCCGGGGGGACGGATTTGACGCGACGCGCATGCTTTCAAGCCCTAATGTCATCCGTGAAACGCTGGAAGGGTACCGCACGCGGAAACAAAAAATCACGGCGAAGGAACGAACAGAGATCATCGCCTGGGAACTGGTGTTGGAAATGCGTCTGCGGGGCATCTCCTTCCTGCCATGCGACCTGTATAAGTCCGACGTCAGCCGTTTTATCATAGAAGACGAAAACTTGCGCGTACCTTTTACCTCCCTGACAGGCGTGGGCGCAACCGCGGCGCAGAACATTGTCAAGGAAAGGGAAACGCCCTTTATATCCATAGAAGACCTAAAGAAACGCGCCAAGGTGCCTTCCGACGCCATCGCGCTGCTTCGCACCCACGGCTGCTTGCGCGGGCTGGATGAATACTCGCAGGTATCCATGTTTTAAGGCAACATGCCCATGCCGGTTACGCGTTGCGCGGGTCCCTATTCACGGCGGGCTTCGCGTCCGCGTTAATCCATGTCAATTCCATGCGGTCGAAGGAAACGCTGTCGATAAACTGGCCGGGCAGGAACCGCGTGAGTGAGAAGCATTCCCACTCGCGCAGATTATGCGGAAGCCATATGGGTTTGCTGATATCTAATCGTTCACAGATGGCGTTCAGCACGGCGGCGGCGTCTTCCCGCGCGCAGGGCTCCGTAGCCTGCCCTGTTATTTTTCCGCGCCGCATAAGCCTTACCCAAACGGATGTTTCAGCCATCCTGAAGGCCCTCCCGCTCGTCCAGTACCGATTCGATGATGTACCGCGGCCGCTGTTTCGTTTCTTGATATATCTTTCCGATATACTCGCCGATGAGCCCCAGACACATGATTTGGACGCCGCCCAGCGCCCAGATAGAGCAGGCGAGCGTCGTCCAGCCCGGCACGGTATCCCCTGAGGCATTTTTAAAAAGAAAGACGATGACCATCACCAAACTGATTAAGAAGATTAAGGCGCCCAGTACCGCAATCAGCCGGATGGGGCGAACACTGAATGAAGTGATGCCGTCCAGCGCCAACGCGAGCATTCTTTTAAGCGGGTACTTCGATACGCCAGCGAAACGCTCGCGTCTTGCATACGGCACAACGGCGGTACGAAACCCCACCAGCGGAATCATGCCGCGCAGAAACAGATGTACTTCCCGGTATTCGGCCAGCGCATCCAGGGCACGGCGGCTCATCAAGCGGTAATCCGCGTGGTTATAGACAATATTGACCCCCATCGCCTTCATGAAGGTATAAAACCCGTGCGCGGTTACGCGTTTGAATGCGGTATCTGTCGTCCGTTCTATTCGAACACCGTAAACGATATCACAGCCGGCTTTGTACTCGGCCAGCATCGCGTCCACCGCGTTGATATCATCCTGTAAGTCGGCATCCATGGAGATGCACACATCACAGCGTTCCCGTACGGTCATCAAACCGGCCAGCAGCGCGTTTTGATGCCCGCGGTTGCGTGACAGGTTGACGCCTGAAAAGATGGGATTGGTTTGATGCAGCGCCTCAATAAGCGGCCATGTCTTGTCCTTTGAGCCGTCATTAACAAAAAGGATACGGCTGTCCGCCGCAATCTGCCCGGCAGCCATCAGCGACTCCAGCTTTTGTAAAAGCCTTTGAGCCGTTTCATGAATGACTTCTTCCTCGTTATAGCAGGGAACCACGCAATACAGCCTGTCCATCACACACCTCCGGAATCGCAAGCGTACAAGCACGATATATGCAGTCATTTTCGCCTGAATCGGTTACGTTAAACAAGTAAAACTGAAAGCTGCCTATACAGCTTATCCCAATGCCGTCATTCTTTTAAGCATCGTCTCCGGATTAATGGAGAAGGACAGCGCGTTCTCTCTGGTGATGCGGTTATCCTTGTAAAGCCGTAATAAATCGCCGTCCATCGTTTGCATGCCTTCTGCGGCGCTGGAATAAATGACATTATCTATTTGATGCGATTTCCCGTCGCGGATGAGGTTTTGAATGGCGGGTGTGACGATCATCACTTCTAAAGCGGGCGTTAGTTTTCCGTCGGTCGTGGGCACTAACTGCTGAGAAACGACAGCCCTTAAAACCATTGACAGCTGAATACGTATCTGCTGCTGCTGGGCCGCGGGGAAGGAATCCAATATACGGTCTACCGTTTGCGCGGCGCCGACGGTATGCAGCGTTGAGAAAATGAGCTGCCCCGTTTCGGCCGCGGATATGGCGGTTGAGATGGTTTCAAAATCGCGCATTTCTCCCAGCAGAATGACATTGGGCGATTGCCGAAGCGCGGCGCGGAGCGCCTTTTCATAAGACACCGTGTCGCTGGGAACTTCACGCTGGCTGACGATGGATTGTTTGTGGGGATGCAAAAACTCTATCGGGTCTTCCAGGGTAATGATGTGATCCTGACGCTCGTTGTTAATTTTATCAATCAGACAGGCCAGCGTGGTGGATTTACCGCTGCCGGCGGCGCCCGTTACCAGTACAATGCCTTTTCTGAATTGCGCAAATTTTAATACATTTTCAGGCACGCTTAAGGATTTCGGATCCGGAAGGCCAACCGCCACCAAACGGATGACACTGGCAATCGTGCCGCGCTGTTTGTACGCGTTACAGCGAAAACGGCCCATGTTTTGCACGGAGAAAGAGAAATCATCGTCGCCCGTATCCAGCAGTTTGCCCATATCTCTGGCGCCGGAATGGTTGTAAATGGATCGGACAAGCTCTTCCGTATCCGGCGGGAGCAGTTTCTGCTCTCCGATGGGTACCACCTGGCCTCCGATGCGCATGGTGATGGGTGAGCCGGGTAAAATAAACACATCCGCGGCCCGTTTATTCAGTGCAATTTGAAGCATTTCAGATAATTCCAAATCAGAGCGCCCCTTTATTCGTCGATATCTTCAAAAAAACCGTCGTCGGGCCATCCTTCGGTGAAAAACGCGAAATCACCGTTGAACAGATCCAACGAGTCATCGGCTTCCCATTCCGCGAAGTTGGCTATTTCGTAGGATTTGCGTTCAATGCCGGCATCCGTTACGCGAACGACGCCCACCACCGCCATGTAATCATGAAACGGCGACGTCAGTTGCGCCGTATCACCCTGCCAGTCGATAGCCACGCCCTCATAGAAGGCTTGCCGCGGGTCGCCCGCGTGATTGGCCTCATTAACCGTAAAGAGCGCGCTTTCATAATGAACGGTTGCCAACGCGAGTTCTTTTATATAGGCCTGCCGTTTCTGCGTCAGCTTCAGGTCGTTGACCGAGCTTAAAAGCGCCAGGACGCTGAGCGTCGTCATACTGATAACCACTAAAATAATCAGCAGCAACGATACGCCCACACCCATTTTAAACGATTGCTTGCTCTTTTTCACGGGCCGGCACCTCCCGCGTAAAAGCAAGCGGCACCCATGCTGTGCGCCGGTTCCGGATCACCGGCATAGTATGCCGCTATTTCACCCAGTATCAGCACGCCGGCCTCGCCGCGATGCTCCCTGCCCGTAAAGGAAAGGGTATAACGGCGGTCATTGACCGTCACTTGTTTTTCATAGCCCCTGTCTGTTTTGGTATAGCCGTCCCGGGTAAAAAACACATCCATTTCCCGCTGCGACGCGCGCATGGCGTTCACGGCATCCTCGCACAGCAGTGTAGCGGTAGCCACCACTTCACTTTGAACACTCTTACGGTGCGCGCCGATGAATACCTGTAAAATAACCGCGGCGGACAAGGCGAAAAAGAGGACTGCCAATGTCATTTCCAGCAATAAGAGGCTTGACGAATCTCTTTTCATGGATCAACCTCCCCTGCCGCGCCCAAGGCTATTCTTAACGACTGGCCCTTGCCGTTCGCGCTTCGCTCGGTGATAATCAGCAAGCCCGCCTCCCTGTCTAACGCGGCGGTAAACGCGTCCATTTCTATCATTTCATTGCCGTATTCCAAATGAAAATCCAGATCCTCCGGAAGATAGCCCAGCTCCATCAGCATGCCGTCATAGCAATAGATGGCTGTCTCGAAGAGTTCATCGTATTCGGTAATCATTTGCAAAAATAACACATCCACGCCGTCCACATGCTCCACGCGTATCCCGTCACGGGCCGCGCCGGACAGCACCTTTCCCCCCACATAGCCCAGCGCCGTACGGAATCCGGCGGTATGTTCGCCGCTTTCTATGGTTTTTTTATAACCCTGCGCGGAGATAACCACCATTAATAACATCATAATGGCAAACAACGCGACCAGCGTAAAGGTGAAGAGCATGCTGATCGTGTGATGCGCATCCCGGCCGCCATGAGACGCCATTATTCAC
>Ga0123354_10007141_pt1 | contig 16731 bp, 11 predicted proteins | sample TergutLab28metaG_2_FD_97872 | JGI IMG/M metagenome (GOLD analysis project Ga0123354, IMG submission 97872) | Labiotermes labralis P4 segment gut microbial communities from Petit-Saut dam, French Guiana - Lab288 P4 | ecosystem: Host-associated > Arthropoda: Insects > Digestive system > Gut ...
AGTTGTTCGAGCATGGGCGCATCACGACCACGGAAACCCGGGCCAAGAGGATGCAGCCGTTGGCGGAGAAGCTGATCACCAGGGCCAAGAGGGGCGATCTGCACTCTCGCCGGATCGTCATGAAGACCATCACCGATCCCACGGTGGTCCACGTCTTGTTCACCGAGATCGCGAAGTCGCTGGAAAAGCGCGAGGGTGGCTACACCCGGATCACGAAGGTCGGCAATCGCAAGGGTGATAACGCTTCCATGGCCGTCATCGAGATCATTACCGAGGAAGTCACACCGAAGTCCAAGGCCAAGAAGGCCGACTCGAAGCGCCCGGCCAAAGCGGCCGACACGGTGCTCGTTGACGACGACGCCCTCGACAGCCACGAGGCTGACGACGAGACAGACCTGGTCGAAGAAGAGACGGAGGACACGGCCGAGACCGAGCAGGCCGAGGACGACGAGGCAGCCGAGGACGAAGAGTCGGCCGGTGACGAAAAGTCGGCCGGTGACGAAGAGTCGGCCGATGACGATGAGGAAAAGTAACCCCGCTAGACTTTCCGCATGATTGATCCGAAACTGATCCGTACTGACCCTGACCGGTTACGCCGTGCCCAGGAAGCACGTGGGGAGTCGGTCGAATTGATCGATCAGTTGATCCAGGCTGATGAGAACCGACGGGATTCCATCGCGCGATCCGAAGCCTTGCGAGCCCAGCAAAAGGATCTCGGGCGTCAGGTCGCGAAAGCCACCCCCGACACCCGGCCCGCGTTGCTGGCCCAGGCCAAACAGCTGGCTGAGCAGGTGAAAGAGGCTGAAGCTACCACGGGTCTGGCGGAGGCGCAGTTCACCGACCTGATGATGGCACTGCCCAACCCTGTGTTCGAGGATGTCCCTCGCGGCGGGGAAGACGACGCGGTGGTGATCGAATCGGTCGGGGTTCCCCGTGACTTCGCGGCCGAGGGCTTTGCCCCGCGCGATCACCTTGAATTGGGCGAGATGCTGGGCGCGATCGACATGGACCGCGGAGCCAAGGTGTCCGGGTCGCGGTTCTACTTCCTCACCGGCCAAGGGGCCCTGCTCGAACTGGCATTGACCCAGTACGCCGTGTCCCGTGCGCTGGAGTGGGGGTTCACGCCCATGATCGTCCCGTCGCTGGTCAAGCCGTCGGCCATGGACGGCACGGGGTTCCTCGGTCAGGCGGCCGAGGACGTGTATCACCTTCCCGATGACGACTTGTATCTGGTGGGCACCTCCGAGGTGGCCATGGCGGCGTACCACTCCGATGAGATCCTGGACGCGGACCAGCTTCCCTTGCGGTATATGGGCTACAGCCCGTGCTTCAGGCGCGAGGCAGGGTCGTACGGCAAAGACACCCGGGGTATTTTCCGCGTGCACTGGTTCGACAAGGTGGAAATGTTCGTCTATTGCCGCCCGGAGGATTCTGAGGCGGAACATCTGGCGATCCTCGACTTCGAGAAAAGCTTCATTTCCTCGCTGGGCATCCCCTTCCAGGTGCTCGAAGTGGCGGCCGGAGACCTCGGTCTGTCGGCTGCCCGCAAGTTTGACTGCTACGGGTGGGTGCCGAGCCAGGAACGCTACCGCGAGATCACCTCGACTTCGAACTGCACGGGGTTCCAGTCCCGCCGCCTCAACGTCAGGGCCCGCTACGCCGAGGGGATCGGGCCGGTGGCCACCCTCAACGGAACTCTGTGCGCCATGACCCGGATGATCATCATGATTTTGGAGAACAACCAGAACCCGGACGGGTCGGTGAGGGTGCCCGAGGTCCTGCGGCCCTTCCTCGGCGGACGCGAAGTCTTGACCCCCTGAGCGCGTGGCCCCCGACCTGAGAGGAGTTGGCAGTGTCGTACACCCGAATGCACCGATCCATGGCTGCTGCGCGACTCTGTGGAGGCACGCTGGCTCGTCGGTCGGCGCTCAACAGACGTCCAGTCTGCCTTCACGCCACCCGCCGACCCATCGCACCCCCAGAGTGTCGCTCGCGACGCCAGCGATCGGTGCATCCGGGCAACACCGTTGTACGGGTGAAGTTGGGCATGTGGAGAGACCGCTTCAAGGATGCGGAGCATGACACGGACTTCGACGCACAAACCTATCCTGAGTTGGACGACTACTTGTCGACCATGGAAGAGCGCGGTTGGAGCGTGGTCAGCCTGAGCCCGAGTGCGACCAGCGGGGGTGTGCCGGTCTATCTGGTGATCACCCTTCACCGCAATGACGGGTCAGTCGCAGTGGGATCTGTGGAGTTGCCCGCATGACTCCCGTCCAGGGCCATGACCAGGCGTCAGACCTGACACTGTGGAGGCCGAAACTCGTGGCCGTCGATGCGGACGGGACCATCGTGGAGGCCGGCGACCACGTTCCGGACGGCATCGCGGCAGCATTACGAGACGTCGACGCTGCCGGTGTGCCCGTCGTTCTCGCCACCGGGCGGTCGTGGCTGGCCGCGCGAATCATCCTGGAGAAGATGGGGATCACCGACATGTACTGTGTGTGCAGCAATGGCGCCACAGTGATCTCGTACCCAGATGAGAACGTGGTGGGCCAGGTAACGTTTGATCCGGCTCCCCTGGTGGAGGCCCTGCGGGACCATCCAACTGTGGTCGTTGCTGTGGAGGATTTCGGGCACGGTTACAACCTGTCCGCGCCCTTCCCGCCCGGAGGATTCGAATTGCGCGGTGAGTTGCGCGTCGTGGGTTGGGATGAGCTGGCCCAGCAAGAGGTGTTGAGGATGATCGTACGCGACCCCTTCGTGACACCGGCAGACTTCGACGCCATGATGTCGCAGTTGGATCTCAGCCAGCTCTACTGGTGCTCGATGGGGGAGAACTGGATCGAAATCGGCGGCCAGGCAGCTGGCAAGAGTCGTGGCTTGGAGCTGGTCGCCGACCGACTGGGTGTGGACCAGACTGATGTCTTGGCTCTGGGAGACGGCAACAACGACATCGACATGGTGTCTTGGGCTGGTCGTGGCGTCGCCCTGGCCGATGCGCCCCCGGAACTGAAAGCCGTGGCCGATGCTGTCACCGGGTCTTTCGCGTCGGGCGGGACCGTGGAAGAATTGCGACGCTGGTTTCCGGTGCTGTGAGGGCGGTCCCCGCGGGTTTTCGGCGGCACCGGTTATACCCGAATCCGCCGATCCATTGCTGCTACGCAAGCCTGTGGAGGCACGCTGGCTCGTCGGTCGGCGCTCCACTTCACGTCCAGTCTGCCTTCACGCCACCCGCCGACCCATCGCACCCCCACAGTGTCGCTCGCGACGCCAGCGATCGGTGCATTCCGGTTATGCACAAGTTCATGTAACATGCTTGCTGGTCACAATGCACGGTGCGGTAGCATGATACTCAACCAAGGTCCAGGGGGTTAGGCATGATTGACGCCACAGACTTGACCAAGAGATTCGGTGACAAGGTTGCTGTCGACAATCTGACATTCACCGTACGCTCTGGAGTGGTCACGGGCTTCCTTGGCCCCAATGGTGCGGGCAAGTCGACGACGATGCGACTGATCCTCGGCCTCGACCATCCGACATCCGGCCAGACTCGTATCAACGGGCGGATTTATCAGACCACCAAGGCCCCCATGACGGAAGTCGGGGCTTTGCTCGAAGCCAAGTCCGTCCACCCCGGGCGTACTGCTCGCAACCATCTGAGGGCACTCGCAGCCACTCACGGCATCCCCCGCAGGCGGGTCGACGAGGTGATCGACCTTGTCGGTTTGGGCCACGTGGCCACCAAGAGAGTGGGGCAATTCTCACTCGGCATGGGTCAACGCCTCGGCCTGGCTGCCGCTCTCCTGGGCGATCCCGAGACGTTGATTCTCGACGAGCCGGTCAATGGTCTGGACCCCGAGGGCGTTGCCTGGGTCCGCAACTTGCTCAGGTACCTGGCCGCAGAGGGCCGGACAGTGTTCATCTCCAGCCACCTGATGAGCGAGATGGCCGTGACAGCCGACCACATCATCATCATCGGTCGCGGACGTTTGATCGCCGATTCACCCGTGAGCGATCTGATCAGCCAAGCCTCGGGCCGCGTGGTCAAGGTGCGCTCGCCGAATGCAGCTGAGATCGCCGACGTGGTCCAGCAGTCGGGAAGACAGGCCACTTTGGATCCCGATGGATCCTTGCTCATTTCTGGATTGACACCCGAAGCGATTGGCAGAGAGGCAGCCCGGCGCGCGTGGATATTGTACGAACTGACGCCGATTCAGCGCTCTTTGGAAGACGTGTACTTGCAACTCACCGATGCGGCCTTGGAATTCCAGGCCGGCCTGTCTCTCCCCGGAGCGGTGAGGCCACCCGAGGGCGCCCCGGTACACCAGGCACAGCAGACCATAAGCGTTGCCCCAGCCGAGCAGGCGGGGGAGTCTGGTGACACGTCCCCGGTGGATCGGCCACCGCAGTCCCGTGATGCCTCGATGGCCGAGCCGACTGTCCGTTATGCGCCGCCACAAGCTTCCCGGGTGTCCCAGGGCGGCTCTCCGCGCAGCCGGGTGCAGCCCCCTCATGGCCCGTCGCGTCTCGAACAGGTCCGCGCAGCCCGTGCTGCTTTGGCCGAGGGTCGCCTGACCAGGACTCAGTCAGCCCCGGGCGCGTCAGCTACTCGTCCACCGCACGGCGCTACTCCATCCGTACCTGCGACAAAGTCCCGAGACGTTCCCGGAACTTCAGCCCAGCGACTACGAGACATGTCGGTTCTGGATCAGGCGTATCGGCCCAGCGCTGACGCCCAGGCGGCACGGGCGCGAGACCCACTGGCCCTTCCCCCGTTGAATTCCACTCAGGAAACAGAGAATGCAACTCGTCGTGCATGGGTGCGTGAGCCTCGCGCGGTTCCTCCGTGGGATGTGGCTCATCCCCCCGAAGACACGTCTCAGCCAGCACCAGGACGAAAAACTCGCCGGAGTTCTCCAGATGAACAAGTGAGGGGTCTTGCCGACCCTCGTGAAACCACCGCCCTGAGTGAGTCTGTTGGTCTGCCTGAGACGGCACCGGCACATGGGGCGCACGCTGTTCCCAAGACAGCATCTGTACGTGGGTCGCGTGGCTCGACTGAGTCGGCCCCGGCCCGTGAGCCAGCACCAGGTGCTCGCAAGCCGTCGGTTCGTGGGTCTCGTCCTGACCAGCGCGACGAGCAAGAGAATGGGTCGATCCACGTACCTCCGTTGGATCTGACACCGCGCATGTCTAGTGGCCTGGGAGCTGACCAGGGTCGCGGGACTCGTCCTGGATCGGTGTACGAACAGGTGATGGGTTTCGCCGATGGCCCTGCGTCGGCTCCGTATGGTGAGCCTGGTGGTGGTGCACCGACAGCTCGGCGTGGTCTTCCTCCACCAGCGCCTGGACGCGAACCAAGTAGTGCTCCTCCGGCCGGATCGTCGCGCAAGTCCGCAGGTGTTCCTCCACTCCCGACTCCGCGCGGGCCGCGTGGCACGCCTGTGGCGGATCAGATGCCTGAACCAGAGGGCGGGACTCGTCGGTCGTCGACGCGTGCCTCCCGGAACGTGGCTGCGGCGAATCGGACGCGTGAGACGGATGGTGGTTCCGGCATGGACCACGTAGCTGAGTTTCATGCTGTTTCCATGGATGAGCCTGTGATGGGACTGGGCGATCTTCCTTCGATGGCGTCTGGGCGCCGGTCTCGTGATCTGCCTCCCGTGGTGTCTGTCAGTGAGCCCGATGGCGTGTCCTTGGTGGATCCAGACGGTGACCTAGGTGGTGGGTCGCGTCGGTCGCGGACCCGCGGGTCTGGTGCGATTCCTCCGGTGGTGTCTGTCAGTGAACCGCGGGTCATGTCGGCCATGGGAGAGGTCAGACCGGTGGACGGCGTGACTGGCCGGTCTGCGGTGAGAGGGTCACGTCCGGTGGCTGAGGATGGGTTGTTCAAGGGGCTTGCCGATCTTCCTGAGGCGGCGCCTTCACGCAGGTCGCGTGGTGTACCCCCTGTGGATGTGACACGGGAGCCAGTTCCGAGATCGTCTGTTCGTGATGCTCGCCCTGGGTTCATGGATGGAGCCCTACTGGGATCTGCCCGCACTGCTGGGTTGGCATCTGCTTCTGGGCCGGATGCGAGGACTCGACCATCGTCGGTTGGTGGGTCTGCGGAGACGTCACCGGCCGATCGGCTGCGTGAGGCGGGCGCTCGTACTCGTGCACACCATGTCGGAGTATCCACGATCTCTTTCGACGGGCGACTGACGATGCCCAGTCCCGGTCGAGGGTCGATCCCATCGCGGGAGTACGCTGACGGTTCTTCAGCGGGATCGGCCCCGAGGGCTGAGGGTGTGCCCCGGCCGCAGCGGATGCGTGACTTTGATGCCATCTCACGCCGGGTCCAGGCTCGGGTGGCGGCGTCCGCGTCCGCGACGCCGCCGCGAAACCCGCTGCGTGACTCCGCGGTCCAGGACAGGCTCCTGGGGTCAGCCGGTGCCCCCACAACGGGGCAGGCGAGATTGTCGCGCGCCAGTGCTCAGCCGGAACCTGCACAAGAACTGTCCCGTACCACTCGTCCTCGCCCAACCGAGTCGTCACGCGTGACACCCGGTTCCGAGGCAGCCCGGGCGAGGCTGAGTGCCCACTCGGACACTGATGGGTCCCGGCAACCCGGTCAGGCCTGGCGAGTCCGCCGGGCGGGAGGAGGCCAGTGATGTCAACGATGACTGAACCGGAGCAACAGCAGCAACAGGGGTACGCGTACTCCTTCCCCAGAGTGGTCAGGTCCGAGTGGATCAAGATGGTCACACTGCGTTCGACATGGTGGCTTCTCATCGTCACGGTCGTGGTCAATATCGGGTTCGCCGCCATCATGGTTTTTGCTGAGAAATGGGTGCTGAACAACCCTGACACGGTGGGAGTTGCTGACCAGAACCTCATGCTGACGGTGAGTGTGGTCTCCGCTTGCGGCGTCTTCGGCCAACTGACATTCGTCATCTTGTCGATCCTGATCATCACGAATGAATTCTCGTCTGGGATGAGCCGGTCAACGTTTGCTGTCGTCCCTCGCCGCAGTGCGGTCCTCGTCGCCAAGATGGTCGTGATCTCGGCTTGGTGCGTGATTGTTTTCGGGGTCTCCGTGATTGTCTCGTGGATCCTCGGTTATATGGCCTTGCAGGGAACCCCTGGGATCGACCTCTCCCTGACCTCGGGTACGAGTGTGAGGATCATCGGCGGTTTCATCATCGAAATGGTGCTGATGGCGTTGTTCTTTTTCGCACTCGGGGTCATCATCCGTTCCTCAGCGGGAGCCATCGGGGCGGCCGTTGGTGTCATCTGGATCTTGCCGATTCTCGCGAGCCTGGTCACGAACATCGTCGTCGGCGCCAGCGAGCCCACCGGATGGCGCAAAACCCTGGTTGACGTGACGGCTTTTCTGCCCACAAGAGCCGGGAGTGTGATCACCAACGCTCGAATCGACCCATCTGCCGTACTGGGCCCCTGGCAGGGTCTCGGTGTCTTGTGCGGATGGGCTGTGATCGCACTGGTCATCGCCTTTCTCCTCACGTCTAACAGAGATGTCTGACTGAGCCACCCGGGACCTCGCATCAGCATGCGTGTGCGCTCGCGAGAGACCTGAGAAGGGCCTGCACATCCACGGTGTCGCTCGCGACGCCAGCAATCGGTGCATCCAGGCTTACCTTTGATGACAGATATCTGTGGCGCAGAGGATACTGGTGCCCGTGGTTGATTCGAGAGCAGGCCTGAAAAAGTACGCATGGTTGTCCATTGCCGCTGCCGTGGTGACGATCTCCATGAAGATGGTCGCCTGGCGGATGACCGGGTCGGTCGGCCTGTTGTCGGACGCGGCTGAATCCGTGACGAACCTGGCAGCGGCCATCATGGCCCTGTTGATGCTTCGGGTGGCGGCCCGCCCGCCGGACGATGACCATCAGTTTGGTCATGACAAGGCGGAATACTTTTCCGCAGCCGTCGAAGGGATGCTGATCTTCGTCGCAGCGGTCTTGATCATCATCTCGGCCACTCAACGCTTGCTCCATCCTCAGCCCTTGGAGGACGCACCGGTCGGAGCGGTGATCGCCACACTGGCCGCTGCCGTCAATGGAACAGTGGGGTCGATCATGATCCGGGCGGGTAAAAAGCACCGCTCGCCCACCCTCGATGCCGATGGTAAACACCTGTGGACCGATGTCGTCACGAGTGTGGGCGTCGTGGTGGCTATTATTCTTGTCATCATCACCGACTGGAATATCCTGGACCCGATCATCGCCTTCGTGGTCGGGGCCAACATCATCGTCACCGGTGTGAAATTGGTCCGGGACTCAACCAAAGGGCTGATGGATGTCACCTTGCCCGATGAGGAGAACCAAGTCATCGCGAAGGTGCTGGCTAGTTTCTCCGATCGCGATGTCCTCTTCCATGGGCTTCGTACGCGTTTGTCAGGCAGCCAGCGTTTCGCCGTCGTCGACATCCTCGTACCTGGGCAATGGACGGTGGCGCGCAGCCACGATCTGATCGAAGAAGTCGAAGACAAGATGCAAACAGTCCTGCCAGGGATCGAGATGCAAATCCACCTGGAACCCAAGGAAGATCCCCGGGCCTACGGCGATTACGAGGTTGAAGTGCCCATCCCCCAACAGAGCTAGCCCACAATCCGAAATCGGCCCTGCTTCACCTGGCTGTTCGTCCACCCCTCGCCAGGGGGCCATATCTCACGGCGGCGTTTCAGGTTTCGAGAAGCGTGGGCATCATGGAAGAATAGACCGCGTGACCGAACAATCTCAACATTTTCCTTTTAATGATCGTGGGGATCCGAGGAATAAGCCCAAGGATGGCGCACCTACCGGGGAGCGGGCGTCAAAGTCCAAGAAACCTGTGTCTGGTTCTGGCACTGCCGGTGAGCCAGACTTGGCTGCGATCTTTGGAGAGGACGAGCTTCTCCGACATCCACCGGACCCCTTTGAGGAGAAGATCTTGACTGGACGGAATAGCTTCACAGATCTGCGCGACCAACTCGCACAGGAGTCGATCGCAGAAGCCCCCGAGCCCTTGTCTCCGCCGCCGCCACCTCCCTCACCCGAACCTTCGGTGGTTGAGCCAGAGGTGAGTGGTGCGACGGTGCCTCGCCCGACACGAAGTGGGAGTTCATCGCGGTCGTCGAAGACCCCCGCCGAAACTCCGAGCAGGATTGCCGAATTGAGACGCAATCTGGCAGCTGGGTCAGCGGCTGGATCCCCGGATGCCGAGCAAGAGCCCGCAGCCGGGGCAGAGACTCCGGAAGCCTCGCGTTCGCGTTTCTTCCATGACGGCTTGGCAGCAGAGCCGCCCGCTCCTGCGGCTCCCACCCCGCCCAGTGCATCCAGACCCAGTACGATGCGTAGCCGGGCGGCAAGTGCCTCCACCAGCACCGATGACCGGATCGCCGCCCTGAGGCGTGACTTGGCCATCCGGCGCGCGGCGGCAACTGGCGCAGCTGAGCCCGCCGCGGACCAAGAGCCGGTGGCCGCGCCTCCCGTGGCCCCGGAGCCGACACCTCGGCCAAGGACCGGACGGACCCTGCCCGGGCAATCGAAGGTGGCGTCAACCGCGTCTTCTGCGGCATCCTCGCCTTCCTCCGCACCCGCTGCGCCGCCCGTACGCGAGCGCCGACCGATCTCCCGGCCCGTGCCACCGGTGGTCGTGCCTCCCGAGCCCGCGCCTAGACCAGCGGCGATCATCACCGAGGTACCCATGGCCGAACCGGTGGAGGAGCAACTCCCAGAACCGGAAGTACTCGAACCCCATGACGTGGTGGTCGAACCTGAGCCCCTGCCCGCCCCAGAACCCGTCCTGGAGGAGGCCCTTGCTCCCGAAGAGCTGGTGCCCGCCGCTCCAGAACCGGTGGAGGAGCCCGTCGAGGTGAAAGAAACGACCAAGCGCCGTACTCCACCGAAGACGACTCCAGCGCCTGCGGCACCGTCCGCCCCCGCCGCCGACCTCAAGCCCAAGCCTGTCGTTGATCGCAAACCTCAGCCGGTCGCTCCCGCAATCAAGGCCACAGATGCCGATATCGCGGTGGTCAGCCAACTGACCAAGGTCTACACAACCTCCACTGTCAAGGTGAACGCCTTGCGTGGAGTGAGCCTGGCGTTCAAGTCGGGGTGTCTGACTGCGATCATGGGACGTTCCGGGTCCGGAAAATCCACCCTCCTGCACTGCATGGCGGGTCTGGACTCTGCGACGACGGGCACAGTCACTGTTGCGGGGAAGAACTTGTCCGGGATGAAGGAACAAGACCTGACCAAGTTCAGGCGTGAGTCGGTGGGGTTCATCTTCCAGACCTTCAACCTCATGCCGGGCCTGACAGTGGCTGAGAACATCCAACTGCCCCTGGCGATCCAGAAAAAGACGGCTGAAGAGGGCTGGTACGACCAGGTCGTATCGACACTCGGTCTGACAGAATTGGTGGCCCGCCAGCCGGTTGAGCTGTCTTCGGGTCAGCAACAACGCGTGGCGTGTGCCCGGGCGCTGATCACCAAGCCTGTCGTCGTCTTCGCCGACGAGCCGACCGGCAACCTGGATTCCGAGTCGGCTGCTGAGGTGTTGACACTTCTGAAGACCTGCGTGTCCACCTTGGGCCAATCCGTGATCATGGCGACCCATGATCCGTTGGCCGCAGCCTATGCGGACCGGGTCTGCGTCCTCGACGATGGTGTGGTCAGCCAAGAGATCTCCAGCCCCAACCTGAATCGCGTGGTCGACGTGTTCCGTTCCATGTCTGGTAGCAGGTCCCTGTCATGAGGGATCGGACAGGATTGCGCTCTGGTCCTGGGCACTTGGTGCTGTCCATACTTGCTGTCGTCCTAGGAATCGCCTTCGTCTCTGGCTCCTTCTTCGTTCGTTCGTCCTTGACATCCACCCTGGGCAGCGTCGTCAACGCGGTTGCCAGTGCGGATGTCTACATCAAGCCACCGGGCGCATCGGTCACTGACCTTCTGATGAAGCCCAGCGCGGACCAAGAGTTCTTGGATTCCTCGACTACTGCGATCGTCTCGGCGGTTCCGGACGTCCAAGGCGTCTTGCCTGTGTACGCGGGACCTGTCGTGCTCCTGGACAACAACGGCGCCGCTGTGACATCGGGTATCGCCCCGTCTGTGGGCATTGGAGCCGACAGCAACCAGGTCCAGAAGGGGCGTCTGATCAACGGTTCGCTGCCATCAAGCATCAAAGAGATCGCTCTGGAACAGAACACGGCGAAACGGGCAGGGCTGTCCATCGGCAGTAGTACGAGCCTGATCGCCAATGGGACAACGCTTGATGTCACGGTCACTGGTATCGTGTCCTACGACACATCGCTGGGCGGCGCGGTCGTCGTGATCCTCAACGGGATTGCCGCACGGGCTATCTTCTCTCCTTCGGGGATGATCCCCTTCTTGGCCGTGAAAGGCCAGGACGGGATCAGCCCGACACAATTGCAGAGCGACCTCAGTTCAGCCCTGGTCAACACCTCCAACACTGAGGTTGTCCTCGGTTCTGATGTGCGCAAGGATGCCGTGGCCCAGGTCAACCAGACCCTCGGGCTGGTCAACGCCATCCTCGCCCTTGTCGCCGTGATCGCGATCGTGGTCGCCGGATATCTGATCGTCAACACTGTGGCCACGCAACAACGGCGGCGTTCCAAGCAGATCGCCACTCTCAAGACCCTGGGGGCTTCGACCACGGAAGTGCTGCAGGGGCTGGCCAAACAAGCGTTGATCGTCGGCGTGATCGGCGCGGTGGTCGGCATTCTCGGCGGCCTGTGTGTCGCACTGATCGTCAACGGCATCCTGGCGGCACAGGGGCTGAGTCTGTCCTTGGGTATGCCCTGGTTGGGACTTCTGGTGAGCCTGGTCGGCGGGGTGCTGGTCAGTCTCGTCGGAACCTGGTTGGGCGCGTACAAAGCGGCATCGGCCAGTCCGATGGAAACGTTGAGGCAAAGCGAAAGTCGTCAGCCCAGTTACGGGACAGTACGCATGATCATTGGCGTTGTCCTGCTCATTGCCGGGATCGTGGGGTTGGTTCTAGGCCTGACGGGTACGAAAAACCTGTGGACGGCTGGCGCCGGGGTGGCAGGAGTCATCATCGGCATCGTCCTCGTGGGACCCATCCTGGTGGCTCTGCTGACACGGTTGTTCTCGATCCCGCTCCGCTGGTTCTCGTCCTTCTCCGCACAATTGGCCAAGACCAGTGTCATACGCAACCCGCGCCGGGCCAGCAATGTCGCGGGCGTCTTCGTGGTCTGCATGGCGATGGCGACGACCATGCTCATTCTCGTCTCCTCTGCCACTGATTCGATCTGGTCGACTCGCAACTCAGAAGTGAAGTCTGACTTCGTTCTTTCCGCCCAGGATGCCAATGGCATCATCCCTGATTCCGTCGTGGCCCAGGTACGCCAACTCTCGGGTATCCAGGTGTCGGCTTTCGGGCGCGCGCCTGTTCAGGTGCAGCAGCCGGATCCCACTGCGCCCGACGACCCGACCAAGGACACCCTGGTCGACGGGACGGTCATGTTCGGGCCGCCGGAGACTTTCACCAGTGTTGTGGGCACGACAATCCTTGACGGCACAGCGGATGGTTTCTCCTCGGGGTTGGCTGTCACCAAGTCGTACGCCGATGCGCATTCTCTGAAGGTCGGCGACATGGTGGACCTTGTGACGGCGCGCAACACTCCGTACGAAGTGACCGCGACCTTGCCGGTCTCCCTGATCGTCGATTCCCAGTTGTTCTCCGACATCATGGTGTCGAGCGCCTGGCTGATCACCCAGGTCCCCGGACATACTCGTTCCCAGTTCATGCCTGTCAACACCTTGTTCGTCAGTGCGACGAACCCAGCTGACACGACGAATGTCCATAATCAGTTGACAGCCACGGTCGCGACCTATCACACGATCTTGGTCCAGACGAAGAATGAGTACGTGTCAGCCGCGAATGCCCAGGTCGAACAAGCCCGGGCAGCCGCCTACGCCATCGTGGTCGTGTGCATTATCGTTGCGATCCTGGCGATCTTCAACACCTTGGGTCTGGCCGTGTCCGAGCGGACTCGCGAGATCAGCCTACTCAGAGCAATCGGAGCGTCACGAGGGCAGGTGGGACGCATGATCAGCTTCGAGGCTGTCCTCGTGAGTGTCTCGGGTTGTCTGATTGGCCTGATCGTCGGCATCGGCCTGTCTTTCGCCGGTCAGCAAGTGCTGTCGTCGTGGGGCCTGACCAGCCTGACCATCCCCTGGTTGTGGATCGTGGGCCTGTTCGTCTTGTCCATTGTGATCGCTCTGGTGGCCGCTATTGGACCATCTCGCCGAGCCTCACACCTGTCCTTGCCGACCGCCGTCGCTTACGAGTGAACCGTCTCATCCTCACTCGATAGCGACGGTGGTGGAGGCCATCCCTCCGCCAGCTGTCAATTCTGAGGCGACCTGGTCTGGCACTTCCACGAGGATGAAACTGCCGGAAGAGTTGGTCGAGAGGAAACCTGAGGAACTGGCTGCCGGGATGGTGATGACTCGGATCCCCCGTGCCACGCTGACATCTCCTGTGGTGGGGTTGGAGACGAAAATCGAGACGTGGTCTCCTGGTTTGACGATGGCGAGGACCTGGGGCGAGACGGTCAGGGGAAGGATGACGAATCCGTTTGCTGCTTGGGAAGCGGCGACGAAGTTGTCAGCGGTCAGGATGGCTCCTGCGGGGATCGGTCCGGTGGTCATTTGATCGGCAAAACTCGACCACGAGGTGATGGCCCCTGCGGGCACCAAGTCAGTCGGAACAGCAGTCTTGTGCACGTCAGACGAGGCGATGGTCGAGCCAGGTGGGATGCGAGCAGCGGCGGTGTAGACATCTGATGTCGGTCCGCTGTGCTGGACAGCGAGAAGACAGGCGAAGACGCAGACCATGGCGGACACCGTCGCCAGAATGCGACGATGCATGAGTAGTCTTCTGAGGAAAGCGGTGAGATGTGTCATCCCCGTACCATGTCGCTGACATGCCTCGATCTGTCACGCATCTGCGCAGATTTGTCCCAGGGCGAAGATTCTGACGATCGCCAGCAGGTGTGAGATATCAGGACTTGGCTGGGCCGGACGACCTGGCTGCCGGGGACGACGTGGAAGAACCAGACGACGATCCCGAGGCCGCAGGAGACGCCGGTGAAGGTGTTGCCGATTCTGCTGAGGAGGGGGCGGGTTTCGCCGCAGCTGAGGATGGTGAGGAATCACTGGCGGATGATGCCGTGGTGTCGGAGGATGAGGGGGACGATGAACTGGCTTTGAGGCTGCTGCTCGAAGAACCTTTCTTGCTGTCGGTCGCGTAGAAGCCTGATCCTTTGAAGACGATTCCCACAGGCGAGAAGATTTTGCGCAGCTTTCCCTGGCACTCCGGGCACACCGTCAACGTGGGATCCGTCATGTGTTGGAAGATTTCCAGGTCAGCTCCGCATGACGTGCAGTGGTACTCGTATACCGGCATCGGTCCTCCTGGTCCTGTCGTGAGGTTGTTAGCACTCTAACACCGCGACTGCTAATCATACTCGTCGTCTCGGAGGTGACCAAGCCGTCCGTTCCTCGGGGAGTCCTGCGTCGCGTATCAGCTATCAGTCAGGGTAGAACACACAACAAGTACGGTTTCACTGTACGGTCTGAGGCAGGGATGCGGTTGCCGCGAGGTCTTTGACGAATGGTTGAACCACCGACTGTGACACAGGTCACTAAGTGGCAGGTTCTTGAGGCAGGTCGACCTCTCCGGTGGCAGCCAGGCTGGTCTTCAGGACTGGGATGGAGATCAGGGCCAGCACACAAGCGAGCAGCCCCGCAGCCGCGGCACAGATGAAACCGCCGTGGTAACTGAACTGGTCGATGACGTGGCCAGCGATTGTCGACCCGATAGAAACTCCAATGCCAATGGCCGTTCCCAGCCAGGCGAGGCCTTCAGTGAGCCGCTCGGGCGGAATCAAGCGTCCGATCAGTCCGTTGGCGTTGATGAACGTCGGGGCGATGCTGAAGCCGGCGACGAATCCGCACACACCAAGGATCAGGGCCGAGACGGCGAAGAACAAGGAACACACCATGATGCCCAGAAGGCACACCCCCAGGGCGAATCGTTTCCATAAGGGGCTGGTCCACCCCCGGGACCCATAGAGCAAACCACCGATCCCGGATCCGAGCGACATCGCCCCCAGGATCAAGCCCGCCAACTTGGGCACGTCCCAGGCCGTCGTGGCGGCCACGGTGGTGACATCGATGCTGCCGAAAATGCTGCCCATCAGCAGTCCCACACCGATCACCGACGCGACTCCGGGGAAGGACAACATGAACCGGCCGCCTTTTCCGGTGGATGTGTCGTGGGGGAGGAGCTTCGGTTCGCTCGCCCGGAGCGAATAGAAGATCAGAGCGCCGACGGCTCCGAGCACCGCGGGAGCGACCAACCCGGCAGTTGGGTGAACACTGGTTGCCAACCATGTGGCCAGGATTGGGCCGACGACAAAGCACACTTCGTCGAAGGTGGATTCCAGAGAGTACGCGGTGTGCAGGTCGCGGGTGGATGTCAGGACGTAATTCCACCGGGCTCTCACCAGTGCGCCGGGCGACCCGCCGGTCAGCCCCGAGACGATGGTGAAGGCGAACAGAAGCACCAGTGGAGCGTGGATGAGGGCCAGGATGACCATGACCACCAGGCATGCAGCCGACACCATTGCGGCGGGCAGCATGATTCGTCGCTGTCCGTGACGATCCACCAGATGCCCCAACACAGCCGTGCCGATCGCCCACGAGACGGCATTGGCGGCGGTCAGTGCCCCGGCCACACCGTAGTTGCCGTACAGCATGGAAGCCATCCACAACGTGCCGATGCCCACCATCGCGCTGCCGATGCGCGCGAGAAGTCCGGCAGACGAGAATGCCAATGCCCCCGGAATTCTCAAGATCGTCAGATAGGCGCGCACGGGACTAGCTTGTCACATCATCTGGGGACTAGTCACACTGGTGGTGACAGTTCGATGTCAACCATCCTGACCACATGTTCCGGACTAGGACTTTCATCCTGGCGACAAGCGAAAATAAGGCTGTACGAGATATCGGAACCATGGTGCGATCCCTGCGGTTCATAGCCTCGCCGCCACGAAACTTCCTGCGCCGCAACTGACGCCAGGCGCTGTGCCGAGACTGCTCCTTCTCGTCAGCGTTTCCTTATCCATGTACGCAGACTGCCCAGGCACCGGACACACCATCCTCGACCAGGCGAGAGGCCTGGAACAGGCGCTGCACGAATCACTACGAAAATTTCGTTATATAAGACTCAGGGTTGATAGCTAAGATCCATGTTTTACCTTGTCAACAAGGGTATTATAGCAGATATGCTTACACTATCACCAATAGGTTTGTCAAGACCTTTCAGTCTTTATTCTCTACACCTTTGGAGGTATAGTTGTGAGCATCGCAGGAATCTATGAGGCAATGTCATTGGGGCAAGGGAACTGTGACAGGTGTTCACCAAAGCCTGGGGGCGCAAGGTGAACGCTCCGGCCGGATTGCGGTCTATGGAAGGGGTCCTGGTTTACTCAGGTCTGGGCGGATGGTCCGGCCTACGAGTTTCACCAGGACCTTTTTCCACCTTCATGCTTATCCCGAATGCACCGATTCATGGCTGCTGCGCGACCCTGTGGAGGCACGCTGGCTCGTCGGCCGGCGCTCAACAGACGTCCAGTCTGCCTTCACGCCACCCGCCGACCCATCGCACCCCCACAGTGTCGCTCGCGACGCCAGC
>Ga0123354_10007143_pt1 | contig 16730 bp, 7 predicted proteins | sample TergutLab28metaG_2_FD_97872 | JGI IMG/M metagenome (GOLD analysis project Ga0123354, IMG submission 97872) | Labiotermes labralis P4 segment gut microbial communities from Petit-Saut dam, French Guiana - Lab288 P4 | ecosystem: Host-associated > Arthropoda: Insects > Digestive system > Gut ...
ATTGCAACGTCTATTAACATACATGTTCCCTTTTCATTATCACGGATTATAATGTCTGGTTTGTTGTTGGGGATAGTTCTGTCAGTTTGTACTTGTTGATTCCACAATATGGTTACCTTGCCTTCTTGATTTGTTTCTACTGATTTTGGCACATGTTCATGCCAATGTTTTTTGTCCAGTTGTACCCCTGTTTCCTTGCACATGTTGAAGTGTAGTTGAGCACACACCCTATCATGTCTTTTCACATACTGTTCTTTTGCCAGTATTGGGCATGCTGATATTATGTGGTCTATTTACTCAATTGTTGGCAAAGTCTGCACTTGTTATCTGGCTCTGTGTTCAATATTTTTGTCACATAATATTTTGTTTGTAACGCCTGGGGCTTGTGCTGCCTATATTACACTTATTATTATTGTTATTATTATTATTATTTACAAACTATGTCAAATGACATTTTATCCATCATGCAGAAGCTGTGTATCTGTATCATTTACCTATTTTCTATTCATTTAACAGCTGTGTCGTCATCTCAGAACCTACGGCATCGTTTGGTTCGATGAATCATGAATAATAAATTGTAATAACCTGAAAGGAAACAGTAGAGACCTATTTCAAGGTACTAGTCTGGCATTCGCCTAAGATACAGAGAAAATCCACAAAACTATAGCGTATTCATTGCCTCGGCTGTAAATTAGTACCGAATGATGTCTGCTTATTTTAAGATATTATCTCACCATTTCAGGAAAGGAGAAAACACGATTTCTTCGTTACGTAAAGCAGGTTTTCAGTCGACACTCGACACTCCACACTCGATGCCTCACTAATATGAAGCAGGAATGCCAACTACTCGATCAAAAACTCACCTCCCTTCCACTCATCTATTTTCTCATAACCCGAATTTATTTTATCACGTCACGTGTTCGATCCTTATTAGGAACGAAAGTAATTAGCAGGACGTTGTAATAGTGTCCTGAAGTGGGGCAGGGGTAACTGCATTAGCCGGACATGCCACAACAGTTCGTTGATACTCACACGGATGAAACAAGGTCGACCCGCTACGTTCTGTCGCGGTCGCGCTTACACTTCGCAAATGAATAGACGTACGTTACGGTGAAGGAGCACTGACACCACTCATGGCAAAGCAGGCATGACGAGCATTATCTGGACAATGCTACTGTTCGCCGGTCACTCTTGTTTTATTGTTCATACAGTTTCAGTTCTTTAGCAATCAGACTCGTTGCAAAATCAAAGAATACATGATCTATGGCAGTGTAGTAGTAGTGGTATTGGTAGTAGTTAGTAGCAGTAGCAGTAGTAATATTAGTAGTAGTAGCAGTAGTATTTATTAGTAGTTGCTTTGTTGCTGATCATCATCATCATCATCATCATATCTTAAATGTTCATAAGAATTAATATTGCCAAAATATAAGACATTCACAAGATCAAACAGGTTCAAACAATAATTACATAAATTATTGTCTGTCACAACCAAGCATATGGATAGACATTAAAAGCCACCTTCATTGTGCATTAAAAAAGGTGCAATATCAAAATTCAGACCTTACCAAAGTTTTAAATTAATTTGCTGTATGATGGTCGTTTTTTGTGAAGTTTTTACGCTGTGTAGCGTGTTGGTTTTTCCGACTTCTTGGACTTAAGTATAGCCTTCATTTTCAGGGTCAGTGAATTTGGTTCAGGTGCATGCTAAGTGACCGGGATAAAGAAAATATCTCCTATCATTACTTCGGGGAGCGGTAGAGCTCATTCGCTAGAGTGACAAGATTAGAGGCTGGATGGCCCTGGCTTAGACTCTCTGCATGTGTTAGAGACCCGTCTCTTCTCAAAAATCTCCAGAACGGCTCTGAAGCATTTAAATTCTCCTGATCAGTGCGTACTATGGGTTTTTTTTTAATTGTGGGGGGGAATGGGGTGTAAAGTGATCGGGGTGTGAATTTGAAACGCCGAAATTCAACTACGTGAAGCTATACCGCCCCACTCCACATGTCTTACACAAATAGTCTGTACTTTCTCACCGCTACCCCACGACTGCAACATTCACTTGACAGCGATGTAGTTACTCTGAACTAGGAATAAGTGCGTTCTTCTGAAACATCGAAACAAATATTTCACACCGTAAAAAATCCCAAAAGGCGACCAACATTTAAACGACAATGGGGCTGAATACTTTCACAACATAAACTGCCATAAAGGTATGAAAATATCTATACCGTAAGAGGCTTGCAATGTAAATTAGGATACCTAAAATTTAAAATAATTTCTTATATGTTTTATCTACGTGCAAAGAGAACCTTTTTGTTTTCAGAACAAAATGCACATTTAAACCATTTTTACTGCCTGTACTTGACCATTCTACAGTTGACGCAAGAGGAAACACTTAGAAAGGCACAGCCAATGTATAAAGTTAGTTTCAGAAAATCGGAAATACTGAAACAAATTCCCTTTTTTATAAACCGCTGCTTGTAATGTTTCTGCTCTGTTCGATAAATTAGAATGCAATCACATTTTCAAAGCCTTCCTACAACCACTACCACAACTAACATTGCTGCTACTACTACTACTAGCACTATTGGGACTACCAATAGTATTACTACTACTACTATTGCTATTACTAATACTACTGCTGTTACTACTACTAAAACTACTACTACTACTATTGCTATTACCAATACTATTACTACTACTACTACTACTGCTGTTACCAATTCTACAACAACAACAACAACTACTACTACTAGTACTACTACTACTACTTTTGCTGCTACTATTGCTGCTGTATGCACATTACTGTTCTTACTGAAGCGTGACTATATACGAATGACAGCTTAGATTGGCTTCAGGTGAGGTATTTAGGGCACTTTCTTTTTTAGCAACACTTCCAGGAAATCTTTTGAGTCCTCCTCTCCAACATTCGAAAGAAAGGTGTTTCTGTGCGGTGAAGTGGACGGGTAAGATGATCATCACTTGTATCCTTTTTTAGTCAGGCTAAAATTCCGTGAAGTTTTAACTATTAAACGCCTGCACAGCGTAGTTCAAGGCAAGTGATTAATTATAAGTTCGTGTTGTCTTCTTTTACTTTTTATTACACTGGCCGTCCTTATGTGGACACCTAATTGGTCAAAGGCCATATTCCTAGTATGGATACACTATATATACGAACACTTAAATAGGCAGTTATTTTTAGTTTGTTCCATAAATAATTAAACAATAGAAGTTAATATGTTGTGAAACACAATGAGGGAAGGACAATAGATGTACGATAAGTTTGCATACTGGACACCATCAATGAGAATGTACTTCCTTGATTACACTGTAAGTCAGTCTTATTTGCAAATAACGGAATTTAGTTTCAGTAAAAACATTAATATCAGACAAAAAAGAATTCATGAAAGCTTCTGAAGAAATGGGTTTTATGTTTGAATAAATATTTCCTTTTTACTCTAAGTGGCTTTTTAATTGAATAGTTTAGAAATTGTATTGAAAGAAAGCGAAGAGCAATAAATGCGATCCATTTAAACATACGTACGATGTAAGATATTGGGGCTAGAGATACAGCGCCACAAAACGAGAGAATATTTTATAATGAGGAAGTACATAATGTATTCATATTTTATTATTTGATGAAATTAGAAAGAATAAGGTGTTAGTGACAGGTAACACGCATTAGAGAACTGAGAAGTGCAAAAATACTCTTGTATAAGTCATCTCAAAATCTCTTAGTAACACTTTGGAAACTAGGTTATTAAAATGGATGTTAGCTAAACTGAAAGTATAATGGGTTCATATGGTTCCAGTTCCATTAATTAGAGAATTTCTTGACGTGCTGAGCAACTATCGATTATTCAAGGAAGAATCTTACCGTAAAGTCATAATTATTATTTTTACAATCAACCCAGTAAGACGATTTAAATCAGCAATTACTGAAATGAATGTTCTATGAAATAAGAAATATTTTCATGAAATTGTAACCAAGTAAATTTTTAATACTCAGAACGTCTAGTTCATTCACTTTACCTACTCTTACAATTAAGTTCCGTGAAACTAAACGGCATACAACTAGCTTTCCTTGTGAATGAATTTTGGTTTAATTTGAATTCCTGTGCGTTATATAGTGCTATCATTACTATCAGTTTAAACTTTTTAAAAAGGAAACCTAATCTGCTTTATACAAGGAATCAGTCCGTACCGCGCTGTAAACACTTTCCAACACGGTTATAAAAACCAATCAGTTTATGATGTATAAAGCAAAGGCCGCTCTGTATTCTGAGATCCGTACAAAACACTCAACATAAAGCGAGCACCATATAGAATATTTGAATGCTAAACCTGGTGGTACGTAAAGAAACCGATAGGCTTTAATTGGTTAATCCATCAGGCAGAACTTTCCTTGGAAAAGTCGAGATCTGATACCGCATGACGCAACTTGGTATATCAAAAGTAAAGAACTTTCATCTACACCGCTACGGAAAGCTAATAAATGTCCCCTCCCTCATTCCTGGAAAATATGACCATAGATAATTCCTTTGTAACCTCTACCAGCAAACATTTCCTAGTCCACTAACACCGAACAAGGGAAAGGTGTGACAAACAGGGGCTTCAAAACAAACATGTCTATTCATATACAGGAATTTACACAAGTTCAAAAAACCTATAAATGTAATGCCGTATGTAATAATAGGCCTTAGTGTACGTTGAGGGAACAGAATCGAACGAATGGTGCTTGTCTGGTCAATGCAGTTACAGCAGTTGCGCGAGTATACAGTGGACAACAGCATTTTTTAAAGACAAACACTCAGGTGGTTGACAAGAGAGAAGTCTAGCATCAGAGGTGCACCCAAAGGAGAGGGGAGGGGGGAGGCTGCCGAAACACAGCTCCCCCCCCAAACCACCAAAAACTAAATTTTAAAAAACAAAGCTTTTAAAGATAAGATATCGAACGTTTTATTTGATTTACCCGGAAGGTGAAATCAGCCACTGAAATCGGCATATGAGTAGTATATCGGAATTTTGAAAAAATAAATTAATAAGTGAAAAGAGCGAGAAGATGGGACACTGTGACTGAGTAATGGAAATATGCAACTATAATGTTGCACGCATTACACTGCAGAGTATTAACATTTGTTCTTCTTCCCTCTGTGTCTCCTTTTACGCTACATTATTCAAGTCAAAATGTTTGAAGAGAAAGATTCAGATCCTCATGATTCCCATAATTATGTTTTAAATTTCAATACACTTTGTGATGAACCACTTTTGATAACATTTACAAAATTTTAGTTAAAATTCATTTAAGATTGCAGTAAAGACGAATCGATACGGAGCAAATTAAAAGGGTGCTGATAAGTCCTTAACCCGACCAGGAAGGAAACAAATTAGCGTTTCTCTCAGAATGGGGTGAATTTCCTTCGGCGCCTTGCCTTGCAGGGAAAAATAAACTTGATGACAGCTCGCGTCTCGATATTGTTGAAGTCGCGCGCGTCCCCGACATGCTTCCGAGCTTGTTCTCTTCCTGGTCGAGCTAAGGACTTATCAGTACCCCGTAAAAGTAAATCGACATTGCAAGAAAAGATCCTAAAACCAAGTAAGGGCATAATCCCTTCAATTATTGAGGCCTCAGTGTTAAAGTCGGGAACTCTCAAATAAAGAATACGTGCCCATCATTCAGGAATTGTGAGTATATATATATATATATATCTAAGAAGGCAAAAAATCCAACAATAATGAACAATCAGCGTCAATAAATACAGGGTGAGTCTCTCGCTAGAGGACCCAAACTATTTTCTATGTATACAATCGAACAGCGCGGGTTTCTCTTTCGTAAATACTGGCAAACATATTCATTTAAGGCATGCCAGACGGCATTTCGAACGGAATTTGGTGAAACACCTGCACCATCGAAGTGTTGCATCCAGAAATTGGTTAAAAAGTTAGAGACAAGAGGAAGCCGATATAACGCCTGCCGACTTCTTTCTTTGGGGCCTATTGAAGGGCAAAGTGTACAAAAATACACCCCGCACAATCGAACAACTCAAAGACGCTTACGTCAAGAGATTCAAGCCGTCAACTTCGACACTTTGGGAAAAGTATTCCAGAATTTGGAGAAACGCATTTAAGTGTACTTGGATGTAAAAGGAGACCAGTTTCAGCATCGATTATGAGCAGGTCCTGTTTTGCATCGTTCTCGGTATGCGTATATAAATTTTTAAGTCATTATCTCAATAACATAATTTTTTTAGACAATAGTTTGGGGCCTCTAGCGAGAGACTCTCCCTGTGTTTCATGCAAGCGGTATTTAAATTTCTCAAAGCTGTTGGCACCAGGACTGGAATGTCACATCGTGTGTAGTTTAGACAGACAGGTACCAAAGCGTTGAAGAAACCTGCTTCCTCCATTTTATACCAGATTTTAGGGCATCGCATTCCACAAACCGTAAACTTAGTGTACAATGGAGCTGGTGGAGCCAATTAATGGATCCGCGATAAAGAGAGATTTGTTCTCAGAACACTTCCGTTTTTACACGAGTAGCCAAGTGTTAATATAATTATAGATTGCATGAGCGCGAACAATGAGGAAACGCATGTATTATGCAATCATCTACTAGTGCCTACGGTGTTCTCTGGTTGGTTGGCTATTTTCAAAATAAAGTTTTCACTCGTGTTTTGTAAACAATTGGAGAACATTCATTCTACTGCATTATTTATTGGTATTCTGGTCAGCTGGTTCCAGCGAATGTGTAACAGCGACAGGCAGCACGATTCGTGCTACGTTACTGCTGGTTGGCCAGGTCGTACTGCTGATGATGGACAGCGCGGTCGTTCAACCCCATGACGGGCAATGCCTGACTCACTTTTACAGTATTATGTCTCAAAAATGGCAGTCATAGTACATTAAAAACGAACCAACATACAGTCAAGGTTACATATATGCAATTTTGTAGAATAATAACACTGTTAAAGAATCATAATACATTTCTAATCTTTGTTTACTGTGCAGCCTAATGTCCAATTACAGAGAGCACAGTACCAAGAGAAAACAAACAAACAAAGAAAAGGATACAACCAGATAAAAAAGGAAAAGAATAACAAACCATTAAAATTAATTTAAAATAAAAGACAAAGGTAAGCAGAGGAGGAAGGAAATATGCTTTGATTTTATGTCTTGTTAGACCGCAAGGTAGCATAGTAACAAAGAGACAAAAATGGAAAACTGTTCTCTATATATAATAATGCTAATAAAAATAACAATACTTGCGGGGTTGTTTTTCGTCGGGATTCGTGAATAAGTTACACTACTTTATGAAATAAAAGAAATAAGACACTATGGCGGGAATAATATCTATGTAATTTAGTATCAACTTGTCTGCATGGGACAACTCGGCTCCCACTAAATGGATTTTCATGAAGTTTGATATTTGACGATTTTCGAAAGTCTGCCACGAAAATTCAAGTTTCACTACAAAATGACACGAATAACGGGCACTTTACATGAACACCTACATACATTTTTGATAATATCTCGCTGAATTCTTCTTACAACGATATTGGTTTCAGACAAACTTGTAGAGAAAACCAGAATACACATTTTATGTCCAATAAATATTTTTTTCTCGAAAATCTTACCATTTATGAGATAGCGGAAAAATATTGTAGAGCCACAACACGCCACAGAGTACCACATAATACTGCGCAAAAAAAGATGCGCTTTATTTGTCGGGTAACTGAGGCATAATATTTAATACTGCTTTCCCGCGGGAACAATGGTTATGGGAAGGCGACGCAGCATTACGTTACACGTGTAATACCAGACTTGTTACTTGTTTGATTAGCTTCGATGTTCATTCATTGAAAATACAAATCAACTGCTAGAAGTTCAAATTTAATAAACAGAACCGAATTGCAGAGAATTGAAAATTCAGTCACACTGCGTATAAAGACGACGCACAGAATAAAAAATTCGATTTACTATACCTGAACAAATTGCACAGAAAAAAAATTCCATTCACTACACCTAAACAAACTGCACAGAATAAAAATTTCGATTTACTATACACAACCAATTTGCACAGAATCAGAATTTCACTTTACTATACCTAACCAAATTGCACAGAATCAGAAATTCAATTTACTAACCAAATTGCACAGAAACAAAAATTCCATTTAATATAACTAACCAAATTGCACAGAATAAAAGTTCCATTTATTATACTTAACCAAATTGCACAGAATCAGAAATTCCATTTACTATACCTAACCAAATTGCACAGAATCAAAAATTCCATTTACTCAACCAAACCAAATTGCACAGAATCAGAAATTCGATTTAATATATCTAACCAAACTGCACGGAATAAAAAATTCCATTTAGTATATCTAACCAAACTGCACAGAATCATAAATTCGATTTATTATACTTAAACAAACTGCACAGAATAAAAAATTCCATTTATTATATGTAACCAAATTGCACATAATAAAAATTCGATTTACTATATCTAACCAAATTGCACAGAATAAAAAATTCGATTTACTTTACCTAACCGAATTGCACAGAATAAGAAATTCGATTTATTATACCTAAACAAATTGCACAGAACAAGAAATTCGATGTACTATACCTAAACAAACTGCACAGAATCAAAAATTCCATTTAATCTACCTAACCAAATTGCACAGAATCAAAAATTCCATTTACTATATCTAACCAAATTGTACAGGATAAAAAATTCGATTTACTATACCTAACCGAATTCCACAGAATCAAAAATTCGATTCACTATATCAAACCAAAGTGTACAGAATAAAAAATTCGATTTATTATGTCCAACAAAATTTCACAGAATCAGAAATTCGATTTATTATTCCTAAACAAATTGCACAGAATAAAAAATTCCATTTACTATACCTAACCAAATTGCAAAGAATAAAAACTTCCATTTACTATATCTAACCAAATTGCATAGAATCAAAAATTCGATTTACTATACCAAAAAAAAAAATTGCCCAGAATAAAAAATTCCATTTACTATACCTAACCGAATTGTACAGAATCAGAAAATCCATCATACAACACGTCACAGAATTACAGAGTATCATAAATATTCTTTCTTTTGAATTTCCTTAAACATTCACATTATCAGAAAGTGTCTCAACCAAATGCTAAATGGGACTATACACAATTGCTCAGTACACGGAATTGTTTTGCGCAAGTTCTTTCACAGCAATAGCAATAAAAACACTTCAGTCAAACAAAAATGAATTTAATAATTTTGTCTGTACAGTGCTACTTGTTCGATTACTAAGAAATCATCATCAGGCAGTTCATACAAAACATTTATAACGCATTAGTTCTTCATAAATGCACAAATTGTAAAGGTGTTAATAACTCCAATTTTGGACAAATTACTGGAATACAAGTGAAGCTGGATACAACATGTAAATAGAATGCCTCGAATTATATTACCCAGGGTAATGAAATACTACTCCCCATCTGGCAGAAGGAATCATGGTAGACCTTTGAAGAGACTTCTGGATACGTGAAACCGGAGCGGGTCAACAAGTGGTCCAAATCCACGAAAGATATACGATGATGATTATGATGATGATGATAGTTCTTCATCCCCCCTCCTTATACGTAATTGTAGTTTCAGAACAGAACAAACAGACATTAAGTCTGTCAAACAGTTCTTACTGCGGGATTCTAATATAAAATTTAATGGAAATGCACAATATAATTTTAGGTTTACACATTTACACATGTGAACAGATGTCTATAAATAATATCACAATTATGCAGTCAACTTCCGCGCTTATTCCTTCAAATAAATCAATTTTTTATACATCCGGATATTCATGGAAGCACCGAACCTCGTCACTACCTACGGAAGAATGATTATAACGAAAAAAATGGAACCCAGATAATATTGACTCACATTATTTCAAGTCATGATCACTTTTATTCTCTAAATTGCTGATATACACGACTAATCCCTCCAACTGTAAAAAGAAAAATGTATCTAAATAGGTGCAAATGTTTTCAGGGTTTATTTTTTCTAACTAATTATATTCTTCTTCTTCTTTTTCCTCTTCGTAGTTGGTTCCACGTGCGAAACGTGGCTAATAACATTGAGGGTGGAGGTTGGGGGGCGCAAAATCGACCATATGTGTGCCTTAAGAAGTTCAAATCAATAGGCAAAAGCTTTTCTTAGAAACAAAATATATATTAAGGGAAATTGCCTCGCCTGCCACCTTCCCTAAGTTACGCCTATGGCTGGTACCTTCATGGATTTTCCTTCTCCATTTTCTAGAGAAACGTTTCTTCATGTCTTCCACTTTCTCTCCTTGCTTGTCTTGAATTTAATACATGTTATCGACTGGTGTACACTTGCAGAAGTCTGTTACCGTCCTGTTCCTGTTAGAGACCATTGCAACATATTTTAAGGCAAATTTTCCTCTTTCATTCTTTGAATATGACCATACTTCCTTAGCTACTTTTTTACTAGGTCTCTTACTATTCAGCACATAATATTCATTCGTCCCTATACTATTTCGTTTTTTATATTGTTCTATCTATATCACCTAAAGATTTGTCCTCAAATAAATTACATTATATCTTTTATTTTTTTTCCCTTAAGCTCTCTGTGCCACATATTATAATAGAAAACTTTCCTTCATGCTGAGGAATAAGTCTTCCTTCTTACCCTTAGATACATTGTTATTCAACTAAGTTTTCTTCGTAATATGACAATAATGTTATTACCACAGATTCAGCGAAGTGTTTAGGGTTAGATAAACACAGTTCATGATTAACATTACGTCTGTTGAATACGTCCTGGCTGCTAGTGAGAGTGCATTAATTTAATCAAAATGAAACTTGGGCAGTTCGATTATAGCAGTCTTCATATTTCATTAAAATAATTAGAGGGGAACCTAATACTTGCAGCAAGTGGGTGAGTAAATTTAAATTATCCATACGAAGTAAAACAATGTAGCACAAAAGGACAAGAAGTCATTCATAGTAACCTTGCGACCATGAAATAACCTAACAACTCTATCCAACCACCATTCATAGTAACCTTGCGACCATGAAATAACCTAACAACTCTATCCAACCACCATGAGGCACTAACTTGCAAAATTACATCCGTACAGCTACCATAATATTTGCAACCAATCAGCGCAGTGAACCATAAAAAATGTTATATGCGCTTGGAAGGATAATGTGCAAATACACGTTCTTATAACTTTATTTTTATAGTTATCTCTTGCAATAAGACAGTGTTTAAATTGCTCTTTTGAAGGAAAAAAATTCACCGCGAAACTTCAGCATTATAGCTCCAGAGAGCGAAGAGACGAAATGCGAAGGCGGCTCCAGTCAGTCTGTTTTAGTCACTCTACAGGTAGGCAGATATCGGGGTGTTGATAAGTCCTTAGCCCGACCAGGAAGGAAACAAGTTGCGCCTGTCAAAAGTGTGGAAGTGTGCAGAGGAATGGATTGATTTGGCTAGGGTGGGGACAGGTGGTGTACTCTTGTGAATGTGGTAATGAAACTCCAGATTTCATAAAATGCGGGGAATGTAGCTTGTTTCCTTCCTGGTCGGGCTAAGGACTTATCAGCACCCCTGTATTAACAAAGGACAGTTGAAGATTACGACCTTCTGAGATGTGGAGCCGTGTGGTTTGCTAGATAAATTCAGCTGCAAGTATGCACAAATCTTGAGCGACAGATCGCCTGGTAGGCTAATTTTTTATATTAATAATTGTCCAACGAGATACAACACAAAGCAGTCTATTTATTATTCTGCACGTTCAATCTACATGTTTCGGGTGTCAACCACACCCATCATCAGGAGTGCACAAAACTGTAACTACTGCCTCCGGTACTGGTCATATTTCTTGTGCAGCTACCTCCCTCCAACGTGGCCAAGCTAGCTGTAGTTAAAGTTTTGTGTACTCCTGATGATGGGTGTGACTGACACCCGAAACATGTACAGTGAACTTCCAGAATAATAAATAGACTGCTTTGTGTTGCATTTCGTTGGACAATTATTAATATGGATCAGAGATGCACGGAAACATAAACATAAAAAAACTATTTTTTTACTGCGGGGCATAATATTTTGGGTTCCTGAGCATGGAACTTGCCTTTGCCACCCTTCTTGAAAGTATAATTTTGAGATGGTGCCTAGAATATTGGAAAAATATCTGGAAACCTGTCCTAGGAAGGCATTTCCTCGATTCTCTGTCAGGTGGATGTAGGTAACACTCTTCCCCGAAGCCCTGGTAAAAATCTACGGATCTGCATGACAGCATATGTCAGAGACAGGAATTTTCATAGTCTGAGCCACAACACCATGACCACATTAATCCTTACAAGACAAGAATTATTATTGCTCTGAAAATTCCACTTTACAGACTAAGACCCTTAAAAATTACATAAAGTGGGTTGTACAGTTTAAATATTATTGACGGCGCCATTCTTCTCTTCCCAGAACATACCTAAATTCGGCATTAAGAATAATGTGTGATTTTTTATTTACGTTTATCTAGAGCATGCTGAACAGTTTGCAATAAAATACATTCATGCTCGGATAAACTCGTAATAATCCTTAAAACTGGGGCTCATAAGCTGCCGCGTTAGTTTCATTTTGCAGGTTCCACTGTTACATCGCAGGGGGACCGCGGTAGCACAGTGGTTAAGGCACTGTGCTTCCAAACGGAAGGTCGCTGGTTCAATTCCAGATGGTAACATTGGAATTTTTTGTTGCAATAATCCTTCCGATCGCACTATGGCCCTGAGGTCGACTCAGCCTCTAACAGGAATGAGTACCAGCAGTATTTCTTGGGGGTAAAAGAATTCAGTGCGGAAGGCTGACAACTTACCACCATCCTGGCCCATTGTCACGTAATCTGGGAACCTTAACTTCCTGGAACCCTCTGGGGACCTCAGACCTGTAATGGGACTAATTTACTATTACTGTTATACGGCACCCTAGATCGCAATCCTGAAAATATAGTATTTTATTGTGTTTTTTTCCAGTTCTGCCATTAATGACAAGTTAATACTGGCCTAGACATTGTACTTAAAAATTTCCAAATCGCGTACGAAAAACCACTTTGTATAAAAAAAATTAACAGTAGTATAGGAAGGTGAACTGTATACTGAATGATTCAATTTACTGAAAAGCAATTACGTAAAAAATGAAACCAATGAAGCAAATAATTAATTTAATGCGCCATCTTTTTTTTTTCGTATCGTTACAATTCCCATTCTTATTGTTATGGTGGTGGCAGAACATTTGATTGATTTTTATTTCGAAATGAAGCATTTCAATTTAGAAGATATCAGTCACCATACGACAGAATTCCTTGAATGACGTGTACAAAAAATACTCATGATATTTCTATTGCAAAAGAAAAAATATCTCTGGGTCTCAGAAGACTCCGGAAAAAAAAACAGTAAATTACTATTTGGAATTGTCTTCGGCATTACTTAAAGTAAGTGGTCAGATGTTGTATTTTTTCTTTTTTGGGAGATCCCCCGTTGTCTATATTTTGTGTGCCGAATTTTCGGAACACCCTGTTCCATCAAGAACTAATATAAGCATAAGCACACCACCAATGAAGATGGGACAGACAGAGTGTTCCGAAATGTCGGCACATATAATTCAGACGTCGGGGATCACCCAAATGAAAGAATGCAGCATTCAGAACACGGCGAAAGTTTAAAATCAAGACGTGGTCAGATATTTGCTTCGGCAGATTCACCCTCAAGTGAAAAAAAATCTAGTAACCACAGAGGTTGGATCAATAGCATTCAACGTCGGCGTTGATATCGTGTTGCGAAGGAGAAGATGTGCGCTCATTAAGAAACGAACTGTGTTGTGTAGAGAGCCTCTAGTTATTGAACTCATTGAATTATTCCTTCTCCGATGTTATTCGCAGTCGGTCATATATCTAATATGTTATTTGATTACCTTAACGAATAATTTGGTAAGCAGAATGATTCCATGTTTGGAAGTATCTGTTTCCAGAAAAGCTTAATATCATATAATATGATTTTAAATATAACCTCGGGTACGCTTTTAACCTCCAACAAAAGGGCATGACAAGTTTTTGTTGCAGTCCATTTACGAAGGTAGTTTACCTAGATAGCGAGCATTACACATTGCATTCACCTTGTACTTAATGTTCTCGTGGGCTTCATACCTATTGGAAGCTCCTTCGCGATTTTGCACTTTATCTACAGTCAGCACAATTCCTGTTATGCGAGATGTGTAGTTCTCACAGCCATGTTGCTTGAAACATCACCTCTTCCCGGACAATTTTCTTGAGATTATTTGACCCTGAAGAGGTTGGCACTAGAACTTTCGAAACTTCGGTACTTAGTTATCAGTTGACACTGTGCAATATCACAGAAGACGTGATTCGTCATAATGCCTGATGAATAATACATGTGCAACGGAGCGTCATATAATTTTCACAGATTTCACGATTCGACTATTAAAAATTTTTTATTCAAAAATATGATATTCGTGACAAAATATTAATTAATATACCTTATACAAAAATCTGATTTCAGTATGCACTGTCATAGTAGATTTTTGTTCATGATGTTATTAAAGAAATTGAAAGAGGAAGATGGAAATATATTATCAGTTCAGCCATGGAAATTTTTTATTTTGTGATTTTATGGCATATGCATTTTTAACACCAAGTCTACAGAGACCCACATTAGACTGTATTCAACGTTAGTTAAATATTATACATACATATATATATATACATACATGCATATATATATATATATATATATATATATGCATGTATGTATGTGTGTGTGTGTGTGTGTGTGTGTGTGTGTGTGTGTGTAACCATGATTTTGTCTTGAAGTTGTTCCTGTGTTTTCTATCATATTACAAAAACGCCTAGGAATTTCCTGCCCAATTTATTTAAAAAACAGTAATTGACAGTGTAGAGAGAAATCTGTGATCGAAAAGTTTCGAATCAAATATTACAAACCGAGTCTTGTCGAAATATAATTTCGTGATTTGCAAAAATAACAAAATAGAAGCGGGATCTTTTCGACATCCTGTATTATGTGGTGGGTTGTCACTGAGTCAAAGTGACGTTAAGTGGGTGTGATGTTGTAATCAACTAAGACAGAAGGCTCGTGTTCTCGGTACGCTCTATTGTTTTGAGTTAATTAATGTCATACGCCTGCTGACACAATATTGTGCATGTGCCTACATACCACCGCATGAAGGCGTGAAGAAAGTGAAGGTAAAGCTTCACAGGTTCTTAATCTCAGCAACATAATGATGTAAATGGTAACGGTCATCAAATTAGGGCTGGCTTTACCCCCTCTGGAAATTCCCGGTCCGCATTAGTTGGGAGATTATGAGTGCTGCAGAAACGTTGGTTTGTGATGACGAAAAGGAAACGCCTGAAATCTGTAAGGAAACGAAATCCCTTTGCCCAACTCGCAGCCTTCGCTTCATAAAAGGCGGTAGATTTATCCTTGATTCAGAATTATAATAATAATAATAATAATAAAGCAAATAGGTCAGATAAATTCCGTGGCCTTGGTCCGCACGCGAACTATACCGACAGAGCGGGCGCCGCCGGTCGGCGAAGTTAGTGCCAACTTTTGTGGATAGATGGGTGTCACGTGGTCAGCGCAACGGGTCCCCACAGCCGTTAATCTCTGTTTTCTAGACCTGGAGCCGCTACTTTTTTCATTCAAGTAGCTCCTATAATAATTAACAACAAAAAAGAATGCATACTGATAGACGTGGCAATATCCGTAGAGAGAAATGTCGTGCAGAAGGAAGTGGAAAAGAAGCTACAATACAAGAGTTTATGTATACAGATGCAACAAATGTAGAACCTAAAATGTAAACTTATACCAGTAATAATTTGAGCCAACGGAATAGTGAAAAAAGTTTTAAGGAAAATTTGGAAGCTGCACCAGGAAAACATTTGATAGATTCACTACCGCAGACAGCTGTACTTGGAACGTCACACGTAATACGGAAAGTACAGCTGTCTGAAACTTGAAACTTGAGCGGGGGCGTCACCGTTGGTTCAACAGAAGTACCAGGAAGAAAAGGCCTGTGACAAGAGACAACAACAACAACAACATAATAATAATAATAATAATCAGTTAGCTCTTTATTTTTAATGTTATGGCACAATAGTCATAAGGCTAATTATAGAGACAGCACAGGAACCTAAAGAAAACGAATCCAGTAATAAACAACAAACACGAACAGGTAGAAAAGACATAGTAAGAACGTAACACATCAGGTAACAAGAGGCATGAATAATATCACGAGTATTACAGCAAAATGGGTCCACTAATAGCGATAATAATAATAATAGAGTAAATTTAAAATTTCCACGAAAATTAAAGGAGCTCTTTTCCGCGAAATTCAGATGGGCAATCCAAAGCATTCTCCTACTGTCAATGGAGATGTAATGTAGCTTTCGTAGTAACAGTTTCATGTATATATATATGTGTGTGTGTGTGTGTGTGTACATATATATATATACGTGTATATGTCTACACACACACACATTTATGTTTGTGTGTGTATATATATATGTATGTGTGTGTGTGTATATATATATATATATACACGTGTATATGTCTACACACACACACATTTATGTTTGTGTGTGTATATATATATGTATGTGTGTGTGTGAGTGGGTGGG
>Ga0123354_10007144_pt1 | contig 16727 bp, 8 predicted proteins | sample TergutLab28metaG_2_FD_97872 | JGI IMG/M metagenome (GOLD analysis project Ga0123354, IMG submission 97872) | Labiotermes labralis P4 segment gut microbial communities from Petit-Saut dam, French Guiana - Lab288 P4 | ecosystem: Host-associated > Arthropoda: Insects > Digestive system > Gut ...
AAAACAGAGATTAACGGCTGTGGGGACCCGTTGCGCTGACCACGTGACACCCCTCTATCCGCAAAAGTTGGCACTAACTTCGCCGACCGGTATAGTTCGCGTGCGGACTAAGGCCACGGAGTTTAGTTTAGTTTATGTGTTGAAAAGTCTGCTTCATTTTGGATGAGGTGTGTCTTATTTTATTGCACGCGCCCAACGGCACAAACTACATAGCGTCGATAGGAAGCTACTTGTAAATAATAAAATCAAATACGGTGTGGAAATGAAGAGGCCTTGACCTACATTAATGTATTATCCCCCTAATGTTTCCAAAGCGACTCAGTAAACCCGTAAACACTCTGCAAATAGTTGAAGTTGGGGGTGAGTGTCAAATCCAGGACATATAAACGAGGCAGGAGTCCTAAAATCGAAGCTGCAACGTTCGAAAGATGGGAATATGTCCACGAGAAGGACATAGGAAATGGTATAAGAGGAAGGTACGGTGTTCAAATGCATGGCACTTCCCAAAATATCTTCCGGTAGATCCAAAGAAAGCACAAGAATACATGAGTAAATAAACGAGTGCTCTGGTACAGAATCATACTTAATACATTGCCAACCAAAGTCAGCGACTGATCCATCCTGCTGGATATTTAAGTACGAACGACTATAGCACAATAAAGAATGCCCATTTAAGACAGCAAAGCGGTATCCTGTCATTTATTGGCTTCAATCGTCCTCTGGGTATCACTGTAGACTTGAATATGATGCCAGCGCCCTAATGGAGCGGAAGTGTTGCTGACTAATGAATAGCGACGTTAGCAAGATATTCAGACACACAGACGTGTAGATAACGAAACAGAGTAAAAATATCTAGTAGCGGATTCTACATTTTAGGCTCTAGCGGTTGGCATTAAATGCACTGGATCGGTATTCAGGATCTGCAACGAAGAGTAACAAGATTTTCCAACGTTTAGAAAACTTTATATCTGCCAGATTCAGTGTCAGTAAATATGCCATTTAGGGAGACACCATCCTACTGTGTAGCACTGCCGTCTGTCTGTCTGTCACCCATTCAGATTGTCACCTCCCACACATTACTCACTGCCACATGTAAAGGGCTACCCCATCATCGGTCACATTCATTCGCCATGTACATGGCAACTGACATTTTTGCGAGAATGAGAAATCTTCACTGCTCTGTGCCGACTAATCCAGAAAAAGTTACAACCCATCAGCTGTTGAATTTAAGAGGTGCATAAATGGGGTGTTGTCCACTTTCTTCCCTCTTTGTCTATATTAATATAATACAGTGATCAGTGAACTGATCAACCATAAAATTTGCATTAAGCGTAGGCTAGGTTACGAGTCTTTAAAAAAAAAATGTCGTACATTATAATCGAAGTTCGTAGTTACGCGTATAACTTGTGCTATATATCTGATTTAACTTTTCAGATAGATCCTAGAAATCGACTTAAAAAAAAAGGCGCACCGACAGCTATTCGCTCCCCGAAGTTAACGTTCAGTTCTTCTACGTTTTGTCCTCAAAGACGGTGAAAATTTGACACTTTTTCCTCTCTTTGGACCACTTGACGAAGTGAAATGATAGTAAAAATGAAAGTAAGTTATTCAAATTTTATCTTAGATACTGGACTATTAATTAATTAACACGATGAAGCACAGTCCCTACTAAGAAGCTGATAGTAGCGCAGAACATTAAAAATTGTTCCCACTTCTTGAAGGCTTCATTGCTGTCTCCATAATAATTATTTACTGGCCTCTGTCTTGACCCAACTGGGCCATATGCACATCCTTACATTATAATTTGCTAAAATTCACTGAAATATTATTTTCCCATCCAGGCCTGAATTTCCAGCGTGGTACCTACCCCGCATGTCTCGTCCTCCTTGCTTTGAGCACCCTTATAAATATCTGGTGAAAAGAACAAATCATGAAATTTTTTATACACTCTATCAATCCTCCCACTACTTCCTCTCTCTCAGCCCGTAAGCCAGGTAAAATTATTCGTTTCTATTTTTAGTCTTTGCGTCTGTAGACAGGAAAAGGAAAAAAATGTAATTACTTATTACTAATCAACGACACTTAAGATTACAATCTTCTCGGAGGTGATGCTGTTCAGTCTTTTATAGACATATACATGTTTCTGTTGTGCCTATTTTACAGACCACTGGTGTCATGTCACAGGAGACCGTAATTATTTCTCACTGCCTTCGAGTTCCTCAAATTTTGTTGGGTGTATTCCATGTCTTTAGTTGAAATAATGTCAAAGGGTTATACTGCTTGTATGACACCAGTAGAAACCTACGGATTATCAGTAATTATGTATCATCACCATCATCATCATATGCCTAATTACAAATTCAATTTTTACATACTATGAATATGATTTTACCTCCTGATTTTATGGTATTTTTAAAGAGAGTTTTTTTTGTAGGAAATGTTTGATACATAAATGAATTATAGAAAAAATTAAAAGTCATTGCAAGTCCTTTTTCTTAAGTTACGAGCACATCAACCGGAAATCCTCGTTCCTCTTCCTGGAAATGAGGAGGAAGTCAAAATATTCAATATACCCAGAGCAAACAATGAAACTTGCACAGGCATATGTAATGCGGAAATTCAGAATAGTGCTATTAAATATGAATGTAAAAATTCCGTCATAGAGTAACTTATAACTCGCAATAGAATTTATTGCACCACATTAATATAAATGTTAAATATTAGTTTTAATTTATTTGACCGTGTAAGGTCGAGCGGTAGGTTAAGGAGCTGAATCTTATCACAAAATGTGTTCATCCGTTCCGTAAGGTTTTCACAATAAACACAGCAAATTTTCCTAAACAAAGGTAATTGATTGGTCTATGTAAGGGTCAAGGGTCGTGCTCCCTGTGAAGTACAGGGGCTTCGTCATGTGATGGGGTAGCACAATATTCATACCCTGGCTACCCCAACACCTCTTCTCCCCCCATTCATCGCTGGATGAGACTTCACGAAAACCGGGCTTGCGACGTCACACACAAACGAAGCTCTATCGCACGCACATAATTCCGCTACCAGTGTGTAACCAAATCACAGCCGAAGATCCGCCGGTCACCATAGCAACAAACTGGGACTCAATTACCCACTTCATCACAAACAGAGAGCATTATATTTAGAAAAGTTTAGATAAAAGCTATTTTTCGAAGCGGTGTCAAACTACTCTTGTACAAACGACGCGGTCGAGTGGACGATATTATTGTCTCGAATTCGGAAAGTCTCAAAATTAAAAGTTATCCTGCATCTCCAATATCCTGGCTGAGGTTTAATCAGCCTCTGCAGACACGTGCAGGGCAGCACTTAAAATTAGGCCACGACTGCTCTTCCACTTATCATTAGACAATATATAACCTGAACTTTTTAAGCGTTCACTCAATAAAACAATTTTTTAAAAAATTGTACTGGTTATAGAATCGAATGATAGGACGGCTGTAAAAGATGAAATGGGATGGCTGCGGACAGCTGCTAAATTTTATTTGTATAATTCCAGTGTTTAGCTAAATAGACTGAAGGATGAGGAGAGGACCGGGGCGTGATGTTAACTGTTCATCTCCATCTAATGCGAAGGTTAAGAATTAGTGGAGATACATCTCCACTCCCCCTATATCCACCATGGCGTATGAAGGGAAAACTTTACCTTTAACCGTCATTATACGAGTAGTAACCTCTGATCAAAGCTCCAAACAAGAGGTTTCATACATGATTATGTAAGGCTAATTTCAGTATCGCGATTTCCTGTTAAAATTCTTTGCAGTTGCTACTATGTCTAAGCCACGAATGCGCACAGAGAGCGTGGATGTAAACTTCCACATATTTTAGCTTCCGTCTATTATATAGATACAAAATGGTCATCGTGAGACGTATTTCCTCACAACATGGCGTCTATTGAGTAGATTATAGCGGCTAGAGCTCCACGTACACAAACAAGTGTTTGCCTCAAGCACTTTGCAGTTTTGGCGCAAGTCCGCCGTCAATTGTAACTTTCCACAGTGACTGGCGGGAGATCCTGCAGGCTTATTAATTAATACGCACGTGTCCGATGTAAATGTAGCTCCGTTCAGTTCTAGTTTTGTGCATGAACCTCTGTGCCTCGTATTAAATAACGCGACAGTCTTATTTTTGGTTCTGTAAAATTTCGGTTCACACAATTTAACCCTCAAATAAGTTCGAATTTTCTGCTAAGATATCTTCGTTCAGGTAGTTCTTTTAAATTTTGCCAGCGTCCAATGCAGCGTCTTGTATAATGACAGTAATATAAAGTAATGTTAATGTACTCCTGATGATGGGTGCTGTGACACACGAAACATGTAGAGTGACTTTGCAGTAAATAAATATATGCATACTGTTGCATCTGGTTGGATTTTTATTAACATTGAATTACGATGCACGGAACCGTGAGTTAAAAAAATAATATAAAGTAAAGATCTATAAAACAGGTGGTTATAAAACGTTCTTCTCTGTGCCTAATCCGCAATCTACAAACCACGCCAAGTAAGAGACATCCGCAGTTCGCTTTGAAATTTTGGATACTGCTTGGGCCTCAGATTTGTCGTCCCGTGACGCAGAAAATCTTGCTCGAAGCACCAAGTTTAAATTTCGGCCGCACTGGTTACGCCAATTGACCCAATTCTCCCAACGGTATTTCAACGCCTATTTCCTCTTGGAAGTTCTAGAAGCAAACCGCAAGCTGCGTGCGAAAGAATAACTTAAGCGGTGAGAGTAAGCAACAAACTGGCGCCTAGATGCCTCAAGCATTTGTAATAACATAATTTCCAATTCGAAATAAATTAATCGAGTCGAAATCTTAATCTCGAATTAAAAAGCGCTTCCTAATAATGGTTTCTCACTTGCATCTCCATCTAATTCATATAAAATGATCAATGCACGAACACTGTCCGAAGTTGGGATTGGCCGTCAGAGATTTGAAACCAAGAGCGGCCACGAAGAGAGCTTTACTATTCAGTCGCCTTGCTTTCTGGACCCGTTATTTGGGAAAATGCATGGGTTCAGACTTGGAATTGGAAAGCCGAATGCCAAAGACCAAGCCCCTGAATGGCGTGTGGACCATAAGTGACTCGAATATTGAACGAGTGACGCTGATCTCATTGTGTCTACCTTACAGTTTAATTTAGTCATAGTAGGCATATTGTAAAAATATGCGAGCAAAGCAGCTTCCAAGGACACAGTTACTAGGCTACGGGATGAAAAATCAGAATTGTGGTTCCATTCCCAACAGACTCCACGATTTCCTATTTGCCACTGTCTTCATACGGATCCTGAGACCCAGCGAGACCCCTGTTCAGCGGGTACTGGATGCTCAGTTTTCAAAGGTAAAGCGATCGGATTTTATAACTTACCCCAACATCCTTATAAGGCCGAATATTGGAAAGGGTCGATAAATAGGTACTGCCGCTTCCATAATTGTACGGTAATTTCTGTCGCAGGGCTTTAGTACAGAGCAACATTTCCTCGTCTCGAAATCACACCGACAATCTCTTCCACTATCTGCCTCCCTTAAAACCCACATAATTCTTCTAAACTTCAATAGATGAGAGTAATTTCAACTGGCTACTCTCTTATCGACTGATTATCCCTTTATCGAACCCGATAAACAAAAAGGTAATTCAATCAATGTTAACAGGGGAAAAATGCCGAATCCTTAAATAGTAAACTTTCCATCATCGTAAGAGATGATGGAAATATGAATATATTGTATCAACTAGGCTCGAATCGTCACTCAGAGAGGTAATACAACAGAACTGACCTCCTGAGAGTCTTCCAAATGCATAATTGGTAACTAAAGTACATACTAATTAAATTGGAAGAGCTTCTGTATGCTGCCGCAGTCTCTTGAGAACCAACTTCGTGGATTCAAATACTGAGTGCCTGTCAAGGGTCTGACGCAACTACACCAGCGAACAATGAAAATTCTGCAGTCAGAATTTCTAAAAGTTTGCCGCTTTCGGGTTCCACAGTTTAATCACAGCAATGAGGTAAGCGGGTGTAGAAGAGGTTATTGCGAGATATAAAATTGATATACAGCCGAATTTGACATTCGAATAAAAATTACTTTGCAATTCAACTTGGGAAATGAGATTTATTCTTCTTGTTTGCTTCGAGGGTAGGCTAGATATCTCTTCCCTTTTCAGTTCATTTTTAAAGAGACCTCTTACTTAATACTCCCTTCACAGATAGTGATCCAAAGTGAATTTTACTGACCAGATGTTGGATTTTGCTTCAAGTTCTCTGTTTTAAATTTTTTGTGTCTTACAATAACTACGTGTAAATAAAAGGGTAAAGCAGTCCCGTTACAGGCCCGGTGGGGCCCAGAGGGTTCCAGGAAGTTAAGGTTCCCAGATTTCGTGACAACGGCATAGGATGTTGGTAAGGTTGTCAGCCTTAAGCACCGGCCGCCTTTACCCCCAGGAAATGCTCCTGGTACTCATTTCTGTTAGAGGCTGAGTCGACCTCAGGGCCATAGTGCGGCCGGAAGGATTTTATGTCGATGAAAAAACTACATGTAAATCTTCAGTAAAATCACAATAAAAAAAACATGGGGTGGAAAAAAAAAAAGAAAAATTAGCACAAACAAGATTTTTGTAGGAGAATCGTAACTGATGAAGTCACAGTGAGAATTCAAAGCTTCAGTAGTAAGGGAGGTTGAAATGTTTCCTCTCGCGGAGGAGGATAAGACAATTGGAGTTAAACCTGTAATGACTACAGCAAATTTTGACGTTCCCAGTAAAATCATATGCTGCGGCGGAACTGCATAGCCTTACAAGCCGCCTTTCAAGAACATACTATCTCTACGAGGTGTATATTGAGTGAAACAGTAATTTTATATTGTCTCTCCAGGGAAAGAGTGTACAAAATTCGTCACTGGAAAGGTTATCTGTGCAAATCATAGCAGATAACCAGAATCTGCAAGTTTTTCCATTTAATATTAGCGATTGACCAACTTAATGCACAAATTCTTATTTTATAACAAGTTTATTATATTCTTCTACATGTTTCGAGCACTCTTGTGCTCATCATCAGCAGGTCAAGTTGTATTATACAGCATCTGGTATCGTCACACTCTGTAGGTGGCCGTCCGGTGCGCACCTGCTATTACTGTTCGACTTTCACAAAGTGCACACAGCTTACGACCCAGCTCCACACAACCACAGCCAGCACAACCAGTGCAAAACACCATATGCGGTAGTACACGATCTTGTTCTCCTGATGATGGACATAATGACGCCCGAAACATGTTGAGATAGAAGTTTGATAACGAACATCAGATCAGTCCATCTTGTTGGTTTCTCTCTCTTCACCCTACGTTAATTATGCACAGCCACAAGAGCCTGAAATTTAAGCTATGCTCGTCCCTACAGACAAGCACTGGATCAATGACAGATCTATGGCTGAATATTTGGGCTAACCGAGGCTTCTTGAAGATATATTTATTTTAAACACCTAGTCTTTTAGTTTTTTGTCTATTTAAAATAGGTCCATATACTTCCCTGAAAAATGCGTGGGTTAGAACAATACACAGCGTGAGGAGGCGAGTACCGATTTACGTGCGAAAATTATGAATGTAAGATAGTGTACTGCTACCTCATATTTTGTTGGTTCACAAGCAGTAAACTAACGTCAGAAAGGAATATATGGCACGTTCACACCTGCCATGCATATTGTTCGTTGCTTGTACTTGCCCGTTTAACACAACAGATCATTTAAGAACCGAAAGAAAAATAGACGGACGGCAGAGAGAGTACAAAGAAGAAAGAAAAAAGGGAAGAATGAGCAACATCCTATTTCGGGGCAGAGATAAAGAGCGTAACCGTTCTGTAGGGCTTGCTTTAAGGCTTCGCTCGCTCGTCCTGCTGATAGAAGTAGCATGAGACAGTGATATGAGACAGAAAAATGGTAGTGGTTTGAAAACAGAGCCGGGAAATTTTGATTTACTGGTTAATATCAAATTAAAAAACTCGGAAAAAATAATCTAGCGGCCTTTAATGCAAGGGGATTGAGTTTGATGAACTTAAATCCGGATGGCTGCACGAAAATAATGTGCAGGACTGTAGCAGCTTGGAATTTGAGAACCACCTCACCATTTGCTTGCAGGCAGAGTGAAACCTGCGTCGCGATGGCCGGTAATTTAGAGTACATATGACATAGGTCGTAAATACATTGAAATTTCAATTACGTGACAAACCAAGGGTCACATTTCTTTGATATAGTTCTTGTCATTGTGTTCCAACTGAAATGCAGGCCCGTATATGAAAGAAATTTCGTTGCCCTGGTAGTGTTCAGTGCCTCACACATCTCGATGTACGTGGCCCAGCGTATGCGGTCCCTCGAAAATTGGCCAAGTGGAAGTACTTTTCTATCCAATGTCCCCCGTTTATGTGGGGAGAACGGGGAAAAAACTTTGTGAAGATCTCCGCCCGCCTGCAGTTTTCTCTTTTGTACAAGCAATGCTTAAATGAAGATGATTATTAAGGAGGATTGGTGGAAAGATAACGACAGGAGAATAACCTCTCCCAGTGGCACTTCGTCCACCACACACTTCATATGCACTGGCCTGGGATTTAACCTTTTGGCGCCGGAATTATTTTTTTTTAGCACACCTGTATATAAAATGTGAATAACACAGGAACCAAATGCGTTAGAATTATGAAACAAAATGCATTTTGAAGAGAAAAAAACGGAGAGTACATACCATGTTTAAAATATTCGGTACCTATATTTGTTGAATAAATATATAAAATGCAACTTCGGAGGTTAGCGGTGCGGTACGTCAGCTATAGTTGACGTTAGGCGTCTAAAGGCTAATACGAGCCACCGCGGTGTGAGACCGCTGACTAACCCCCTCAGTCATAGCATGGAAAAATTAATACAGTATAATACACTATATATATATATATATATGCAAGTTCCTATCTCAAGAAGAACAGTCTTCGTCCATTCTAAAGGATCAAGCATTTCCTACCGCACAGAGAATTAGAATTGCTTGCGAAAATCGAAAATCACTAGCACACTAGCAAACTCGGTGAGAAAAAAACAAACTTATTTAATGTTACAGCAGGTGGTTAAGCATTAATACGACTTGGCTTTACAGTGCTAACTGGCTGAACGTATATGAACTTTGAAGTTAAGAAGACATTGTCTATGCAGGACACTGTATTCTGAGATTCTATGTCAGGTAGCTTAATAGTTATCAGCTGCTTCCATCTTCAGTGCAGAAAACGCAGGATTGGCTAATGGTAGTTCTCTCTAGCGTTGTGTTTGAAATGAAGGAATAGCTACCTAGTTTTCGTAACCGCAGACAGGTAATTGTCTGAACGGCTAAATTACTTCCAGCTCCAAGGAATATATGGAATATTCAAATTAGTTAATTGAAACGTGATGCAGACAGACGGGCACAAAGTCGCGGTTCCTTCAAAAGGACTCCATACGAACACAGTATTTATTGGGCACCTGTGCAGTAATATTGCAATATGGAACAAGCGGACTGAGGCTTTATATTATTCACCGTGCTTGTTCTCTTTGTTACCAGCTGAATAATCCATTATTCTGGTATAAGTGACCTTACACAGGACATACCGTATGAAACGTAACCCAGTACTGTAAATAACTAATTTTATTATTACTTTTATTTTTTCAAATATACCAAAAACATGATAAAGAATGTATGATTTTTTTTTGTATTCCGATATTCTTACGTTAAAGAAAATCTTCATTTTACCTAAAATTTTGTTACAGGTAAAGCGGTCCCTGTCCAGGCCTGTTACAGGCCCAAAGGTTGCAGGAGTTTGAGGCTCCCAGATTTCGACACAATAGGCACATGAAGGTGGTAAGTTTGTCAGCCTTACGCACCGGCCGCCGTTATCGTCAGGAAATATTCCTGGTACCAATTTCTGTTAGAAGCTGAGTCGATCCCAGGGCCATAGTGCGGCCGGAAAGATTATAAAGGATTACGAAAAAATTCCAATGACATCGGAAGTCGCACCCCCCGACCTTCCGGATTATAGCATAGTGCTCCCTACTTATAATGGGTCAATTTGTATTCCTCTTATCGTGCATTCGGATAACATTCTAGCAAGATCATCTTACATACGTGTCTAATTCTTCTACAGTCTTCCCATATTCAAGCTTTCTTATATACAGATTGCCTTACATTCATATAGTCCTATATTTATGCCATTTTGTATTCTAGATTCTCAAATTTAAGATTATACTGTATTGCATTCTTGCTAATATTCTTGTCATATTATATTCTGATCGTCCTACATTTGAGATCGCCGCATTTATGTGATGAATTTTTGTTGGCAAAATAATCAACAAAGAAACAGTCTCAAATAGAAGAGAAACGCCACTTTAAAATGAGAACCAGATTAGTTAAGGAACGTTAAATTCCTCACTAAAGGAAAGAAGCCAAGGTATGTCGAAGGGGGGAGGTGAAGTTGGTATTCTCAAACCACTACGTACCTGGAGGCAACTATGTATAGACACACGGCCCGACTTCCACATACTTGTCATATTATAGCACCAGGATATAAGCTATGATGCTTATAGAGCGCTGCACAAATTCTTCCTTTAAGAACTACCATCTTACCTTATCTTAAACCAAGCTGAAGCATCTATTCTGCCCATTACTAAGCTTTACGCTTACACACTACACAACTATATATAATATGATATGATACGATATTTATTTACTGCAATTCGGTTTCCACCCAATGGCAGTGGTCGGTAAACTTGTATAAAAATAGGAAAGAGACAGCTACATACAAAAGGAGAAACAATACACAAAACAATTCAAAAACAAAGAATACACAAAATAGAAAACAAAAGCACAAAACAAGAAAACAAATATAAAAAGAATATTTAAAAAAACATAATTCGAGTATTTAGAAAATAACAAAGCGAACCAAATAATAACGAGACAACGTACAATATGCAGTCTCTAGGGTACGTTTTCATTTTATAATATACCATTCACTGTCCTTCCTCGCTAATTTATTGTCGATCTATATTCGTTAATGATAAAGATTGAAAACGTAGAGATCTGCATTTATTTGACGTCCATATTTTCAAAATTTTAGTTCTATTTTTAAATTCAGAAGCCAGTTGTGGATGAAGTGTATATTTACTGTAGAGAGATAAATACACGTATTATTTCAAAACACACTACCTTGCGTATCACGTCATTGAACTTTGTACTAAAAGTGAGTAGCGCCCCCTAATTCCTAGTTGGATATTTCGAGTTCAAATCGCGGCTCGTATGCCAGATTTATTCCCCGAGTTTTCCCGTGTTTTACCCAGTTCTCCCCGGACAAAAGTCAGAACTATACCCAGAATTCGGATACAGTTGTTTCCTTCCACATCTTTCAACTCATTATTCGCTAACTATTCTGGCATATGAAGCTATGGAATCTACGCTACGAGTAGCTTTTTTAAATGTCAAGAATGAATTAATCAACAATGCAGAACTGATTATTCACAATACCTTCTTATGTTTTATTAAAGATAGGTTTTACCGCAATGTGTTTAAAGTACTAAACACAATATTTGTTTCTTTTATGTCATAAACCAATGTTATTTAGAGTTTTATTCTTGAAAAAATGTGACGAAGTGCCATTTGGACTACATGAAAATTAGAGTTTATATTTGACATGTGACGACTTTTATTGTAGAACCATCAAATTAGTGTGTATTGACGTTTTGCTGACCGTGCATCTCAGTATATTTATCTCAGTGTGTAATGTTGTAATTGTGTGTATTGTTGTAGTTGTCTTGTGTGTACTGTTATCATCTTATGTGTATTTGTTGTACTGTGTATGCATTTCTGTTTTTTTTTTTTACTTTAGATGCCGGACTGCTGGCTAGAAGTCAGTATTCGGAAGGTCCTGCGACCGGCCATCTCGACACAGGTTATTCTTGGTTTCCCTGTGTCTATAAGCAAATGCTTAGATGGTTCCCAAGATTCCAAGTTGCAACTACATGCTTCTCACGTAGCCCTCCCGGCTTAAATTTAGTAGTAACCAATTACATATTTTGTATGCATGTAAAATAACCACTGCCACCGGGTAAAACCTAATTGTAGTTAATAAATATTATTATTAATTCAAATTTGATCAATATCCACTAAGTAGTTTTGGATGTTACAAAACCGAAAAGACGGTGAGAAGAAAAGAGAAACAAAATCTTATGTTACCGAATACATTTTATGCATTTGTGAAAACAATAAATAAGCACTGAAACAAAATTAAGGACCAGCGCTGATAATCGAGAAGAGGAACGGTTATGTTTGCCCAGAATAACATATTAGCAGTTTTATACATTACGCAGTTTCGTACGCCTGAAGTCGCTAAAAATTTTCAGGAGAAAATTCAGTTTGTTTTATGCCTGTAACCTACAGAACAAAATATTTAATTTTAAGAAAGACCAAATTTAATTTTTATTTTCTTATTAATGTTTTGTCTATGAGAATTTACTAGTAAATATAATGAGCTGCTGGTTCGATCCCAGGTGGTGTCATTGGAATTTTTCATTGACATAAAATCCTTCCGATCGCACTATGGCCCTGGGGTCGACTCAGCCTCTAACAGAAATGAGTAACAGGAGCATTTCCTGGGGGTAAAGGAGGCCGGTGCGTAAGGCTGACAACCTTGCCACTCTCCTGTGCCGTTGTCATGAAATCTGGGAACCTTAACTTCCTGGAACCCTCTGGGCCACTCCAGGTCTGTAACGGGACTGCTTTTATAGATTTGAATGAACAGAAAATGTTAAATCAATTATCTTTGATACGATGTAGGTCTCCAGGTCGATTGATACAACTAACTGTTGATAGGATCTAGTGGCTTGCTATTCTAAGCGCAGAAATGAACATGATGTTTGCATAGCAATGCCGGAGTTTATTAGTTCATGAACGACTACAAACTGCGCATGTACGAATGTGCTACATGGAGTGAGATATTGTGTAAGTGTAAGAAAATATGGCGAAAAATAAAATTACCATTGCTTTGGAATATGTTCTGACAAGAATACGGTAATATTTTTGTATCAGAAATAAGGGAACATGAATCGTGAAGCTTTCAATTCCGTGCAATTTCGTATAGCAATTATATCTTTAATTTTTCCAACTAAATGCACATATACAATTGAATATTTGTATTGCTTACTAAATCTGCTACATGTTTCGGCGCTGACTGCGCCATCCTCAGGGAGAACTCTTATCACTTCTCAAAACCATGTGCTATTGTAAGGTTGTCACAATGGTTGGTATACTTAGTGCTTTGTAACCACTTACTTCATACAAACCTATTTATACATATTCATTATTTACTTCGAACAATGTTCACTTATCCCTAACCTCGCAATTTTGTGCTAAGATTTTCATTAGAAAACTGTTAAGAGGGTGGGTGTATTTATTAATTAACATGATGGTGTTCTAGATGATAATGCCAATCCCTGCCGGCAAGTGCCTGCAGCCGTCATGCCTTTTAACGCAGCCATAATCCTGTGTAACCGCGAACACTGCATCAAATACCACCCATCTACGTAAATGTGAAAGTTCTATAGGAAGTGAGCTTGAAAACTGAAAAGTATCTCTCAGGGCGGAGGTTCCTGATTTTGAGGATAGATCAGATTCATTTCGATTGATCCTGGTCGGGTTGTCCTTCCTTGACTGAATACTTTCTTGGATCTAGCCGGACATATTCTAAGCTTGAAATATGTTGTTCCAGCAACGATAGGACGAGACTTGATTACTGCACGGTAGTGTGATCGAAAACTCTGCCTGACGTGGCGTATTATCACAAAAAAAAAAGGAGAATCTTCAACATCTGAAAAGCCGCAGCGCTGGGAATACGGTGTATTGTCTGAGCATTTTTTCACCCATTAGATACAATTGCTAACACGGTTTTTTTTATTAGTTTAGAAATTAATTAGCGTAAAAGCGGAGGGTGGGTGAAAAAATACTAATTCCTTTGTAGCCATAGATCTTTTTGGATTTTTCTCGTGTAATGACATACATTATGCCGCCCTTCGGTAACAGGTTCGGTCCCCTTCTTCTGGCTCACTTCTTCCAAAGCAATTTCCCATAAATGGTCATTATTTACATTGTTATTAAATCCGCATCGACGTCAAATTAACAAATACCACATATTGCAACCTGATAGGCAATGTGCGTGTAATATAACACTGATGCGCGTTCGCGTAACCGCTGGTGCAGTGGAAACGCAACAGCGAATTCTGTGTATGTTGTTGAGCTGCACGTCACTGTCAACTATATAATTATATTGAGTGTTGCACAACAGTGCTTCTATTGCAAATTTATGTGGCCGGCAACAATAATAAAATATATCTACGTAGGTCTTCGTGTACAGGGTTCGATGCTGCATTGAAACATATATATATATATATATGTATATATATATATATATATTCTGATGTTTATTGGAACGTGCATCATTGTAATAACTGAAGAATAAAAAACCAACTAGATGCCACTTATTATTTTATTGTACTTCTTATAGGCTCAACACGTTTCGGGCATTACTATGCCCATCATCAGGAGCTCGTGACTATGATGTTGATTACCACATTGGTCGTTTCAGTCTTGATTTGCTGTATGTTGGAGGTTAGGTGCGGTTAGGCTGGAGCAGTGTCCAGGCTGCAGCCCGGATACTACTCCAGCCTAACCGCACCTAACCTCCAACATACAGCAAATCAAGACCGAAACGACCAATGTGGTAATCAACATCATAGTCACGAGCTCCTGATGATGGGCATAGTAATGTCCGAAACGTGTTGAGCCTATAAGTACAATAAAATAATAATTGGCATCTAGTTGGTTTTTTATTCTTCAATATGTACATTCGTTTGCTCGTAGACTTCTTTAGATATACAATTTGGCTAAACAGATCGTAATGACAGATTAGTTAAAGCATACGAGTATTTTCTCAGTTTTTATGTGTTGCCCTACAACTTTTACGAGATCAGACGGAACTAATAAATTATAAAGCAATAAGCATTAAATATTATGAGTATATGTTTTAAATCTTTCCGTAGTTATCTGCCATGCAAATCACAGCTTTCCTACGTCGCAATGTATTTTCATAAAAGTTTACAATATTTTTCCACATTATCTCATGAATGACAGACATTTGGAAAAAGGGTTATCGAACACAAAATGCTTCTTTTGATTTTATCTACAAAGTCTGTCTGAAAAGTTGCTCGTTATAAGAAGTGGGTAGATATTATCGTAAATGTAAAGTATCGGCTATTAATCAGATCTTAATGAAACTTGGTTATTTCCCACAGATTTTTTTAAAAATAATCAAATACAAAATTTCATGAAAATCCTCCCGGTGGGAACCGAGTTGTTCCATGCGGACAGACGGAAAGACAAGCGTGACAGCTAACAGTCTCTTCCAGATATTTTGCGTGTAAGTGCCTAGAAACAGTTTGTAAAACATGGCTGTGCAAACTTTACAAGACACTAACTCCATGCAGCAGAGTCCTTCTTGAGAAGCTAAGAGGTTCTTAGTTAGTCAAGAATTCTCCCTCATTTTATGGAACCCGAAGTTTCATTACCGTATTCAGAAGAGCCTACCGCCTGTCCCTATTCTGAAATTGCGCTAGATACTAGATAACTGGTTACTGCAGCGATTTCCTGTTGCTAAAGTGTGGCACTCATCAATATCACAGACGTACAGAATAATACTAATTCCCCGATTACAGTACAAGACAGCAACGAGCAGTCTACATAGTACGATGTTTTTAAGGACGGTACACAAGGGACATAGTAAGCTAAAGCAAAACAAAATTAATTTTAAGAATATAAATAAAATAAATTTTGGTACATAAAAGTTACCGTTATAAAGACACATTAGAAAATGTCAAAGACAATTCAATGTAGTTTGAGAAAAACTTGTTTTTGTAATTTTGGGGGGCTGTTACTTCCAGTTGGCGTTTGTTAGGTTCCTGAACGCATGCTGTTTTAAACAACAAGTTTTGTTACCTTGTTTACTGCGAAAATAGTACTTACTGTTTCGCGATACAAATATTGTATTATTGAAAACTAAATTAACTTAGATTCCTTACCGCCTATGTGAAACTAGGCTTAACAATATTTCCGAACTTCTTCCTAGAAATATAAGCTTTTGTATTTACACTTATGCTCTGTCACTACAAAGTTCAGGTTACAAAGCGTGGCGGAAAGACGGATGACGTAAATGTGCACACAAATACACCCACGTGCCCGCGCAGACTACCACTGAAATTTCAGAAAATGTTTGTTTTCCACATATCCCAGCCACTAATTTATAACCGACCACTGAGTATTCCCCGAGCGGTGGTTTCCCGTATCCTAGAAGCAACTTTCGATTAGTTTTGCCTGAAAGATAGATTTCTCCAGAATGGGTTCCCCTCGCGTCCCAGCAACTGCGCTTGTTTTCACCGAGCCATAGTTTCTTCGTAAGCGTAACAAAATGAAAACAAATTTTTAAGTTTTCCAAACTGAAGAGATTTGTGTTTATGTTTTGACACTATAATAATAATAATAATAATAATAAACACAAACGAGGTGAATGGCGACAGAACGGATGCAAATGGTATAGAATACCAGAAGAGAGACAAAGAAAATGAAAACACTGACTGCGGTAAAGCACAGATTAATAAACATCCAAGCGCCGAAG
>Ga0123354_10007145_pt1 | contig 16727 bp, 9 predicted proteins | sample TergutLab28metaG_2_FD_97872 | JGI IMG/M metagenome (GOLD analysis project Ga0123354, IMG submission 97872) | Labiotermes labralis P4 segment gut microbial communities from Petit-Saut dam, French Guiana - Lab288 P4 | ecosystem: Host-associated > Arthropoda: Insects > Digestive system > Gut ...
ATCCACCCATCTACGCCTAGGTCTCCCCAGTGGTCTCTTTCCCTCCGGTTTCCCCACCAAGACCCTATACACCCCCCTCTCCTCCCCCATACGCGCCACATGCCCTGCCCATCTCATTCTTCTTCAATATGTTAGTGTTTCAAAATGGAACCGAGGCAAAAACGGCCAGCTTTCCATCAGACCACCAAATTAGCTTAAATACCAGAAGGTTTTGCGGGACAGCGGTAGCACAGTGGTTAAGGTGCTGTACTACAAATCGGAAGGTCGCTGGTTCGATTCCAGATGGTGTCATTGGAATTTTTCATTGACATAATCCTTCCGATCGCACTGTGGTCCTGGGGTCGACTCAGCCTCTAACAAAAATGAGTACCAGTAGTATTTCCTGGGGGTATGAGCGGCCGGTGCGTAAGGCTGACAAGCTTACCACCATCCTGAGCCATTGTAACGTAATCTGGGAACCTTAACTTCCTGGAACCCTCTGGGCACCTTTGTGGGCCGGGTAGCTCAGTCATTATAGCGACTGACTGCGGTCTGGACGGTCCGGGATCGAATGCCGATGGGGACGAGATACTCCGCCCGTCCAGACCGGCCCTGGGGTCCACCCAGCCTCCTGTAAAATGGGTACCCGATCTGTCCCGTGGGTAAAGTGCGGCCGGGGCGTGCTGCTGACCACTAACCCTCTTCTAGTGGCGCGGGTATGGAAAAGTAGAGCTGTACCTCCACCAATCCTCTGGGCCACACCGGGCATGTAACGGGATCATTTTACCTTTTACCTTTACAAGAAGGTTTTATGTCACATGTTAGCAGCTGCATGATCAGCCATCACATTTCACTAGTCAACCAGCATCAGTATCGCTAGGGCTAATATAGGCCTAGGAAGAGCGATTATTTAGGTATACTTATATCGCTGTATAGCTGACTGCCGTCAGGTAGCAATGCACTAACATTAGAAGTATAAAAACATCAGATGCACCAACATTTGTATTACTGCTGGAAGAATCTATATAGTCGAATGACTGGGAGTTTCTGCTACGCTACCGTTGTGAATAAAAGTCACTGCAACCCCTACACACATGTGGCCCAAAAAGTGGATAACCCTTCCTTAGGAGAATGAGTTGTGTCTAAATATTTGTTTGAAAATCTTTATTGGTGTCTTGGTATTTTTTGTTTCCTGGTTATATGGCTACCTTTTTCTCGTCCTGCTGTTAGTTGAATTTCTAATGCAGGCCTACTTACTTTCCGTCAATTAGTTCAACATACGGATGATTAAAAAGAAAGATACTCATGTCCAGGCCCTTAGAAATCCAGGAGGTTCAGACTCCCACAATTTCTAGACAACCGGCACATGAATTTGTCAAGGTTGTCAAACCTGTGAGCCGGGCGCCTTAACCTCCCGAGGTATCATTCCTGTTATGGGCTGAGTCGACCCCAGGCCCATAGTGCAGCCGGAAGGATTAATAACCCCATCGGGATTGGAACCCGCAACCTTCCGGCTTGTAGCGCAGTGCCTCAACTAAATGCGCCACCGCGCGCCCCGCGTGTGACTGTACGTACATTACGTGAAATTTTCCTTAGCCCGTGGTCTGCGAACCCATGTTTGTGTACCCAGCGTAATGCGATGGCACTAGTCGCATTAGTGTGAAGTGCGCAGAAAGATAGTGTTATTTATCACTTAACTATACTTTTGTCATTATTTTTGTCAAAAGGTCTACTTGCCTACTTTTTAAAATCCTGCTTTGCTGCTGGTCAAAGTTAGAGGCCAGTAACACCTGCGGACGGACAGACGAACAGCATCTGGATAACTTCCATGTGCAGATATGCCTACCTGCAGCACCTACATTGAACATCGCACCGCCTCCTTTGCTTCGGAAAACGAATCACGTAACACGTGTACATCACGTATGCAAAACGCTTGTCTTTATACGCAAGCGCATGAGTAGCGGAATGAAAAAAGTGAGCAGTCAGAGTGTCTAACGCAAGAGGCGAGTGTGAAGCGTCCGCCATGTTGCGACATATCCGCACGTTACCTTTAACCATTTAAACCGCAGTGGTTGCCGTACAAACTGCTTGCTGTAACGTTAAATGTCTGATACAACAAATAGCTGATATTTCTAACTAGCATTAATCGGTTGGTTGTTTGTAATGGGGAGGCAGCGCTGTTAATTTGAAATACGAGTAGAAGAATCTGTAATGTTGGGTGGAACCGTTCGGTTGTGTCTCTATCAATAAGATGCTAATTTTCCGACCAAACACAACATACATATATTATTATTGTTATTAGTATATTCGTTTTAACCTTATTATTCCTTTATGGAATATCATCATCATCATCATCATCATCATATATCTTTAATGGAGTTGGGCCACTTGTTGACCCGTTCCGGTCTCACGTATCCAGAAGTCTCTTCAAAGGTCTACCATGATTCCTTCTGCCAGTTGGGGAGTTTATGGAATAATAAGTATATAATTCATAACACTGTGAAGACAGCCGGTTCTTCCTTTGTATTTCCTTTTGTACTTCCGACATCTGCCTGATGATGGCTGATCTGGACAGCCGAAACATGTTGCAATGTGTAATAAAATACAATTGTACTAGATCTATATGTTGTGTTTGGTCATATAATTAGCACCTTATTAAATCTGTAATGACTATTTTGAATATCTTGCTTCGAAGGTTTAATGTGCTGAGAAACAGCAGACAGGCAAGCGGGCAGAATTTTGGTTTTTGGAACCGAAGGATACTTTGCTCGCAGCCGAACCGTGGTGACGCTAGTGCAAGAGGTTTGCTTACCCCTGTATTTCCATCCCCCTTTGTCTTGGTGTTTCAGTCATCAATGCACTCCCTTTCTTTGACCCTGTCTGCCATTCCCCACGGCACAATTCGCCCGAGTGACGTGAGATATGGCTGTGAGCACTGGCTAATCACCCCAAAGCCTTCACTGTCATTCCTTCTGCTTGAAGTCTACAGTATTTCCATACTAGGGAAATGAGTGACGGTCTGTGAGTGTGTACTGACAACTACATGTGACGACTGGTGGCGTGGATTCTGTTTGTCTTGATATGGCCACTTCTTATCTGCAAAATTAAATTTTAAAAAAGAAGATTCAGAACTCCACCTCCACGACAACGAATCTTGAAATTACGGTATTCGGTAACGTTATATCATGTTCCGCATTTTGTTCATAAACAGTCTACTTACGTTTCGGAATAAAAGCCATCTTCAGGGTATCTTAGAATCAGGATCTTTCTCCGAAAAAAGAATAGTATTTCTATAACATCATTTCGTCACATGCCATAAGAGTGTAACTATGATTTTATCTGTTGTGTTTTACTGGAATCTAATCTCTCACAAGGAGGACAGAACACAGAGGGGTGCTGGAGAAAGGTGAGCTGGGATCAATATTTGGTTCTAATAGGAGGAAGAAACAGGAGAATGAAGATACTGCTTAACTTTTTTAACGTTCGGTGGTTATTATATTTACCACCAGTTATAACGTTAAGAAACCCTGCTTTTTCTCGCATAGCATATTTATGGGTTTCATAGGATTTTTCAAATAAAGATCAGTTATTTACCGCAACAGTTCAAACGTGTAGTTTTCCATAAAGGAAAAGGACTCTGTTCTCTGTGAGGTAGGAACTGAATCCTTAGGTACTATACATTCCACAATGTGAAATACAGTTTCGTTTGGAACCCCCAAGGGAGTAAAGTACTTTGCAAGCCTACTTTTATATTATATAGGAGTAGATACGAAAGTATTATTGAAATAGATCTTCAAGAAACAGAACAGGGCGCGTGGATTGGACTGTTGTACCTCAGGATAGGGACAGTTAGAGGATTCTGGGGAACGCAGTCATGAACTTCCTGCTACGTAACAAGTGGGGAATTTCCGTTAGCTTCCCAAGAGGAACAATGCTTCATGGAGTGTGTTGACACTGGTGTATGATACTGAAATGGGCCTTAGAGAAGGAGGGTGTGTTTGTGTGAGCTGTAATGAATGGCCTGAGAATGGCATCCAGTGACGGGATTTTGTGAATACCTTTACGAAATTTAAGTTACAAATAAGCCAGGATTTCCTGGACGAGTTGAGAAGCCTGCTCACCAAATAAGACTCTTTCTATGCATTTACATCATAGAGACTTAAATGCCATATAGACGTGGATTTTCAGTAAAGCCTACTTCACGTGGAGTGTAAGAATTTCAGTAAATAAGTGCTTAAAATATTTTTATACCGTGTTTAGAAAATAAAGTAACAAACCGTAAAGTCAGATGAAACTTTATAATTCTGTGAGACCATTTGTATTTGTTTCTTTGAGCCGTCGAAAAAAAATCGCTTATTCTTTTTGTTATGTGTGGCTGTGTTTCCGGCTTGTAAAACTTAAGAAATTTTCTACCAATTTTGATTAAGATTCAAGTCCTCCGGAATTTTACGCTGTGTCGAGGAGGACCTGCCTCCATCTTCAGGATCTAGCAGATTCTCAGAGTACCAGACAGTGAAGGTGCAGGCAGCACGCTCTTCCAAAATATCCACAAGACGTAACATCCTAGAAGACAAGCCTTCGTCATCACCGCTCTGAGAACATCAAGCTGAGAATTATTTTCATTGAATATGTTGGTGGATAGTTTTACTGTTGTATGTTCATACTTTCCAATTTTAATTCGACGCAAGTAAAAGTCAAGGAAATCTTAAAACGATAAGTACCTGCATTCCTGCAGACATTTATAAAGTCCCTCGCTTTTAATTCCCACATATATTGTGAGCAATTTCTTAAATATTTGTTCAAAGTGGAGAGCATGCTGAATACAAATTGTGGAGAGAAACGAAACATACGCTTAACGTCCTGAACACTTTCTCGTAAGTCTCAATATTGTAGAGATTTTCAGACAAAATAGAATTATATGCATTGTCGCCAAACAACTGGAGAAACTTCGGAGTGATTTTTATCACATTTTGTATTGTATTAATTTCCGCATGACCTCACTGTATTTTCCTGAGAAAATACAGTGAGGTCATACTGAAATTAATATGTTGTGCGTACTTACATTATTTATAAAATTATTTCTCGGCCGCACTGAATAAAAGAGAGTGGATGGCGGCGAGAATTTAGAATCCATTGGGGGCAGACTTTGCAGCCATTCAGGACGGCTGCAGATTGTCGTTCATGGTAGGAATTAACTTCTGAATTTTCGAAATAGGTTCATGCCGAATAACATATGTAATATCTACGATAATGCTGTATCCTATTGTAGGTTATAAATGTAAGGAGTTAGCAAATTTGATTATACCGTAACAATTGTGGAGCTTTTACTCCCTTGCAGATGCTAGCAGCAATGTCACATTCAATACATAATGTCTATTACAGTTTTCAGGATAGGAAGAAAAAGACGTAGTGCCTGGAACTCTAGACTTTCGTTTTTGTCACATGGAATTTGAAAGATACAGAGTAACAGGCAGGTCACAGGGGTGCCAAAGCATAGAAAATTGAGATAACTGCAGCCAATGTGTTGAACATTTCTGGCTATTATAGAAAAGGAATGGCAAATTTCAGGCTCCAGGACTGAAAATAACATTACCGCTTTCACAAGACTACCCGATCTTCAGTCAGATGAAGTCAGAATACAACTTTACACTTCTTTTCTTATATTTCATTTTAATATTATCCTCCCATCTACACCTAAATATCGAACTAGCAGTTCTGTGGCTGGTACTCCTACTTCGTGTTTGGAAGGTCCCAGGATGAGATTTCTGCCCGGGAGCTGGCTATAATAGCTTCAGAGTGTTGCTCCAGGAAAATGCTGCAATCGTACCTCAAATTAGGTGGTGACCGCTTCCTTACAAGTCTCTTCCAATTAATATTTCACTAATTATCTTACATTCCGTACGATACAGTCAGAACTACTGACCCGGTCCTAAACACATTTTTACGTAAACATACTTTCCCTTCAGGTGGTCCCAACTGTTGTGTCCCCCAGCTAGTTTTGTGTGCATTTTCTCTGCTTTAATGTGTGTTTATTGCTTTAGTATGTGCATGTGCACCAAACTCGTTACTTTAAATTACACGTTTTATGCCTTTATAAAGACAATTGATATTCTTTTAGATTAGTTGCGTTCGGAATGTGTGCGATTTACGTTTATTTGAAATACCAGCTCTTTAGTAGGACTGAGAGCTGAGAACAATGCGCGTGCATGGAAATCGATATCAGGACTCTGAGTGGGCGTGTCCGATATAAAAGCGATGCGACGTCATTGGCGGTCCATTGCGCCTGTTCGAATACAGAATGTGACTGATGACATACCCGTGAAGCACGCTTGCTGGCCTCGGAGGAGCCATGGTAACCGTCTTCATTAAACTGAGGCAGACCGATAGGCTGTATTTATACCAGTAACCGGGGTGGCTCAGTCTGTACCGTGACTAGGCGCTGAGCTGGGCAGAATTCGGTTCCCGTGAGGGACACTTTCCTGATTTTCCTGTCTTCCTCTAGGTCGAGACAGTCTCTGCGGCTCCAGTGGCTCTATTCCTGCGCGCCATGGCGTAAGGCTGGTAAAAGGTAAAGCAATCCCTATTCAGACCTATTACAAACCCAGCGGGTTTCAGGAGGTTGAGGCTCCCAGATTTCGAAGAAATTGGCACATGAAGGCGGTAAGGTTGTCAGCCCTACGCATCCGCCGCCTCTACACCTCAAAAAATACACCCTGTACTCATTTCTGTTAAAGTCTGAAACAACCACAGGGCCAAAGTACGGCCGGAAGGATTATGTCAATGACACCATCGGGAATCGCACCCGCGACCTTCAGGCAGGTAGCACAGTGCGTAGACAAACTGCGCCACCGCCTGCCCCGTGCATAGGGCTGACCGCTTACTATCACGTAGTATCGATGCTGAGAATGCCTGGAACTAGGGAACTATACCTCAGTTACACATCCGCCGTTCCTGACGAAGTGCTCAATGAAGAATAAAGATCACTTCCATATTTACTAGTATCACATTTTCTGTAAAATCTACAGGATGTAGCTGCGGTGAAGTTCTGCAATTACAACCAGGAAGTGCCCGGTTCGAATACAGAGAGTCTTTCAAGGAATATCCCGGGCTATAACGTCTATTAGGCCACCACGCTAACCTCTAAATCCGTTCCACTTAGTCTGTCACACATAACCCCGCCATTCCTGAGGCAGGTCTGCCAACTGCATCGCGAAATAAACCGCAAGAGAAATTGTTGCGAGGCACACAGGGGTGACGGATAATTACTGTGACCAGATCTAATTCCGATGTATCTTCGAAAACTAAATGCTTTAGACATTTGATGGGACTCTTTGGACAGGGGATGGGCCCATTTCTATATACTGACACATTCATGCCTGAGGATACTTTATGATGCGAAGAGTACTGTCACTGTCTGTGTAGTTTGCAGATGACCTTGACAGTGGTTTGCATTCAGGAAAGCCGACCGTCCCTTCCTCGTGATCACAAACCAATATATTCCACTTAAAATACATTGGGATGAAATGCAGTCGCATTTTTTAAGTGTGAGATATAGAGTTACCTTCTGTAAGTGTTCTATGTGGTGAGACCTGTGTACAAATTCGACTTTAAGCTTGTTATAAACAATGCACCCAACATATGGCGACCAGTGTAAAGGTCATACAGTGATAAAGACTCATGTTTTTGACAGGATCTGTATGTTTTCCCCCAACTGCTGTCGCGACTGGTAGGCGACTCTACCCACGCTGTGCAGGTCAAATGCATCTACGTGAGCAAGGGGCGGTATTTATTACGTTACTTGCATGCTTATTTTACGACATATTTTCCTCTTAGTTATTACACAAATATTTCTATCCAGGGTTTCAGAAAACCAAGTAGAACATATGAAAGGAGAACCACCTGACCGAGGACTGAAGTAGGGGCCTCTTGGATAGTAAAGGAGTTCAAAACAGTCAACCGCAACGTTGTGTTTGTGAAAGAAAAAGCGAAGGGTCATTTTAATCAAAGGACTGACAAAGAGTCTGTGAAACTTTGTAACTGCACTCTTCAAGATTCTTAGTTGCAAAATTATTGTTCCATTCAACAACAGTAAGATTGCAGCGACTGTAGCACGCATGACGTTATCTTAATATTATGCATACCGTGCAATATGCCCATACATATATTGTCTTCATTCAACCAACGCTTAATGCACCATTTTTCGTTCTCCAAGTCACGCTGTTGGACTATCGCAAGTGAAGACTGCTTTTCTACAACGCATGGTCAGACGGTTGTTTGCAACCACTGGACTTGAAATGTTAACAGTTGAGGTGGCACCGCCTGAAGATGGCGCCGACGAGCGTCGAAACTCGTCGGAGTATTAGTCAAACAGCGTGACTTGGTTTATGAAAGACAATGTATTAAATGACGGTTTAATCAAGGCAAAATAACTACGCATAACTTTGTCGAGACGTCGATGAATTAACATTTACCGCTTAGGAAGATTATGGGTGAGTCCGGATAGCTAAGTTGGTATAGTGTCTAGGCTGGACAATTACCGCCAGAGACGAGATTTCTTCAAAGCAGCCAGACCGGTACTGGAACCCATTCAGCGTCCTATTCCATTGGTACCATCGGCTCTTGTCCAGGGGTAATGTAGCTGGCGGGTGGGGTTTATCGCCTCGTCTAGGTCTGAGGTCAAGAGTTCGTGGAGCTATAACTCCACTCCCACATACGTCTTGAGGACCGGCACAGAGAATGGATATGTTTGGTCCACCGACAAACATAAAACAGAAGTGTTCTTAGAAGAAGAAGGCGAACAAGAAGAAGACAGTTATTGCAATCACCACGGCAATGAATATGTCGAAGAATATAACAAATATAAAAGACTTCTGCTTAACATCAACCTTCGACATCGGGCAGAAGCAAAAGTAATTTCACTGCATTCTATTCACGAATAAGTTACAAGGAAATTATATTTAGTTAAGAACTTTTTAACTTTCTATGTATTCACATAATATTTCATCAGATATATGAGACGTGTCCTCAAACCGTAAGGGAGGAAATTACTTGAGGTTAAGCCTATTTGAGAAGAGTTTACTGTGGAGAGTACTTGGATGTAAGAGAGATGAAGTGACAGGATGCTGGAGAAAACTGCATACCGAAGGGCTTCACGCTATGTACTGTTCGCTGTGTATTAGAGAAGTAAGGCCGAAAAATGTCTTCTAAGGGGCTTCACGGTTTGTACTGTTCGCCGTGTGTTAGAGAACTGAGAAATGTATCATTTAATGATGCTGTCATTTGTTAATATTATGTAGTGTTAGTAGAGTTTGAATGTGACTATTGGAGGAATGATACTGTCAGGGGAAATCGAAGTAGTCTAGTAGCAGGACAGCGTGTCCCAGTGCCTCTTTGTCCATCACAAAACTTATATGGTCTGGTCTGGGACCCAACCTGAGACTTCGCGATGCAAGATCGGTCATTAACCACCTGAACCACGAAACGGCCCCCATAACAGGACTGCAATATTACGGGCGATAACCATAAATTTTATAATTTCTGTTTATTCCAAAACCCTAACGACCAGGAAAAACAAATTTTCAATCTGACATAGCGGTATCAGTTTCGAGTATCCTCGTAAGAAACATGGATATGACGGCTGTGTGTCGTAATTTATCTCTGAAGCTACAGAAAAATACCGGGATAGTAGGCCTACCTTGTTCAGGCCACAGCCACTCCTTTCAAGTCTCTTCCAATTTATCATTCACCAGTCATTTCATCATCGATGTCCTACAGTCAGTGATATTATTAGCATCGTAAAACAAACCGCACACTCCCACACACAAACGACACTTCTTATTTGTTTGTATGCGTGTGAAATGTTTTTCTATTAACGCTATGAGGAAATCAAATAAATTTCAGTAGTTTAGGAGCGAAAAAGATAAGAGACTGCAAGGTGTGAGATTCTTAAAGCGATGTTGCTGAAGATACAAGTCTTCGGGGACGTTATGCTGGTCCTTTTAGAGAGTAGCGCTCGACGTTTCGAAGGATATTAGTGTCTACATCCTGTACCTCCTAGATCATGAAAGCTTATTGACATAGAAAATCGGATTGCATAGAGAAGAACTTCAAGATTTATACAGGTTATATGGCATTGTTGTGGTGATAGAAGGTTACGATGGGCTGAAACTCTAAACATGATGGAAAAGACAAGAAATTCACACCGAGATTGGGAGGAAATATCTTTCAGAACATTGTTTGGGACGATATTTGTAAATATTGATTTTAAGAAGACCATTTTTGAGGTAGACGTAATTTTGTCAAGGTCATATTCAATCGCAAATCTAGTTCAGTCGTCAAGTTCTGGAAGCTGAGAACCATTTGAAGAATCATGCTAATATAAATCATGCTTAAAATTCGGCCCCTCTCACATACAAGACACATTACTTCCTCAGTACGAAGGTCAGCTACGTCATGCTGTTGAGGGAAATATTGCATAATTGGAGGAAGTTACGGAATACATGAACCATTTAACGAAGAATGGTAGACTTCTTTATTTCAAGACTCAGTCCGTACCGCGCAATAAACACTTTTCGTCTTGGTTATAAAAACCAATCAGTTTATGTTATATGGGGCAGAAGTCGTTTGTTCTGAGATAAATGCAAAACAAATAAATAGAGTGTGGGCAGAATGTCAATTCTTAAGTTCTGAACTTTGTCGGTGAACTCAAAATGTAGGCTATGAAGGGTTAAGTAAACTGTGTGAGGGAAATTCGAATTTTTGCATGTTGAAGTACGTAGTACGTAGCGTACATTGTAACTCCCGTGCCTTAAGCGGTTAACAGGATAACATAAATTAAGAAGTGAGTGAGTAAATAAGTAGGGGATTAGGCCTCTTTCTTTATTTTTTTCTTGCTGTATTTTAAAAGCCAGTAGCTCAAAATGGTTATTTGAAAGGAACTCTGTTCAGAAATTTCTGCATGTTCTCGGCTCATTTATAACATGCCTTAAAATTATTGCAAAGTTCTGTAAGTCCGAATGTTGACGATTCTATAATTTTCTCCATTTACTTTGCCCCCCCAAATTTTTTTGATGTATTTTTTTACTCAATCGTCTGTCTTTACTTGTCTACCAATTGCGAGTTTGCACCACAGATTATTCCCAAGATTTGTTCAGAGATCAGAAATACGAGGAACAAAAGTTGAAATGCAGGAGGGAGAAAAAGTAACGTAGGCTTCGGAAAGGAGTCGAAGTGGTACTAAAACAGAATATGACGAAAAACAATATTTTTGTAACACTAGCACATTTGTAGTGGTCAAAATATTTGGAAAAGAGCATCTTGATTTGAAAGGTTAGTCAGTAGCTAGAATTGTTTTACTTAGGCCACGAATATGTCACATGTGTGGCGGGGGTTATAACGTTCGATTCTTTTCACCTTCAACATTCGTTCTGTTTCTTGCAACCATGTTTGACCTGCGTGAACCAACCCAAAACACTTGCGGTTAGTGAAGTTATTTCGTTTTTATCACTGCAAGTATTCGTGAGAAAAGCAAGGCTTAAAGACTGGAGGGATATACAGGGAATTACGCTGAGGGGAATATTGACAGCGGGAGGGAGAGGTGGAGGAGGTCGATTCATGAGAGTTCCTTCCGCTGTTTCGGAACTGTGACATTTGCCTGGAGGCAGTGGGGAAAAACGAGATAGAGTACAGTCGGTTACCGCGATCAGATTTGAGCCCGTAACCTCCGAGATACGAAAGAAGATATCAACACATTCTGCCGCAACGTGCGACAGAAATGTTGATTCATTAACTCGGAAACTTAGAGGCTTACATGGGCTAAATTTAACACTTCAAATTCAGATTCCTAATGTATTTAAATAGGCTATTATAAAAATAACTTGCTTGTTTCAAATATATGTGTACGTCAAGTAGGAATGGTAACTTCAGTATTAATGCAGCAATGTGTAAAAAGCATTATGTGGGAGAAGTACGAATTCAGAAAACAGGCAATACCAAATTTAAAGCCTTTTTTTTAGAGTATTCAGTCTTTGTATGACACTTCTTGACAAAAAGAAATAAAATTTTCAATTGTTTATTCCTGAATACAGACTGTTACACTAGCAGGTGCAGAGTTGTCTCTACCATAAAGCCATCTTGTTTTTTTCGGTCGCTGCCCAAATTATATAAGACATCGCATCTGACTTGACTGTTGTTTTAACCACCTAACACAATTAATTATCTCGTCGTACACATTGTGTGTTATTAACAGCGAAAGGGTTTTACTCAAAGCAACATTACGTCATTGGATGCTGCCGCTAATAACTTGTTTGGGCAGAAACAAAAGAAGAGCTAACCGCGGTAATGAAATGACACGAAACACTAATACGTACGTCAATCATATGTTACATTAATCGTATTATCCCTGTTACTAAGTTCCGGACTCTGTTTTCCTCTCGGGATTTCTCGTTTTCCTGTTAATGAATCAAGACAGGAAGAGGAAAAGGGAAGTCGAGAAGGAAAAGTTTTGCGGAAATGAAAGGAAAAGAAAAGAAAATGTTACAAAGAATGTTATAATGGATTTCTTACGTTGCTTTTGTCATTCCTTTTTATCTTCATTTTCTTTCTCGTTTAACGAAAGTCTGATTATTATTTTCTTTCCCTTTCTTTCTTATTATCTTTTTTTTTTCTTCTTTTGCCTTCGAAGCTACATGATATCAGGGTTTAATGGGACAGCTATACACTTTTGGCTTTACCTCGGTTCACTCCCCTCTCCACATCGGCTTGAGACATCGGTTATTGAGCGTTCTGTGCTCTGGCGACTGACATGTCCGATAAGCACAGGAATTAGGGTGGGGGGGGGGGGGGGACCCCATTTGGGCCCAGAGGCTAGCCCTACAGCACTTACATTGCTATTATGTACGACGCAGCTATAATTTTGCCTCCCACTGCTTGTTTCCGGTGCATATTCGCAAAAGGAGCGCATTGGTTTAGAATTTTTTTTGTATATTCGTGGTTTGTGTAACGACGCCATCAGTGAATCAGACTTATAGGTCTGCAGCGGAGAATGATGGGTTGAAAAGGAATGATGAATTGAAAAAGACCCTCAAATAAGAGACCGTGGCCTAATTAATGATAATAGCTTCGCTTTCTTCTCTGTACTGAGAAAAAACACGACAAACCTCAGCCAGGATAGTTTGTGTTCCAGTCGAGATTGACATCGACATTTCGTTATTGAAGTTAGAATATATTTTAAACCGACTTGCGCATTAGCTTGTAACTGCAGACACAACCTAATATTTGCACTGCAGAATATTCTTTTTAAGCGATTTCTTATGTTATTTGAACACCCGTCTAAAAATTCTCATTTCTGAGACATTTGATAATGGGGGGTTGAAGTAAAAGTTGTCGAGTTCTGTTAGTTTTGGTTAGAGTCAGAAACAACTAATGGATGCCTACATGATTTTCTACGCGATTCCTGATCTTAGACCAGAGGGAGTGAAACTGGGAAGTATTAGTTGCTGGTCTGCTCTAACAATGTCATTTTATTGGACGACTGTGTAACTGCGAAACTCCTACTACCAACTTCTTGCCAGCTCATCAGCCGCTAGCAAGAGGGTTGGTCTACAAGCGAATGCTGGAAAAAATATTGCTCGCCAAGGTTAATTAACAGATTGCAGGACAATTCAAATAAATAATTAATAAATCTGCAAATATTTTAAACGATGGAAAAGTCGAAATATTTGGAAAAAGCACTAAGATCTAAATTGCATTTAAGAAGAACATAAGGAAACACAAAAGTGACGTGTGTGTAGTCCAAGAACCAGAACATTAAAAGCATAAAACCCTCACACAAAAAATGTTCTAACGTATGTGGTAGTGTAAGTGAAACATAACACTGAAGAGCATGTGGATCTTCGCATCCTAAAGCCTTCCCTTATGGCCATTCCCACCGCGCTCGCAATGTTGTTGTTCTTCACAGCTGTACCCATATTATAGACAGTTATCAAGTGTATTCTTTTTCTGTGGCGCTACAGCCCAAATCGAACCAAGGTCGCCTCTTTGGAGGTTTCTAGTTCACACACAATAAGACACATGCACCCGGAGGACTCCTCTGAACGCGTGACCGGCCCGTTGCAGAGGCCGCTACCTGTAGACACACAACAAACACAAGGGACGAATATCCATGCCCTCGGCGGGATCGCGATCCTGGCCATCGAGCAGCCACAGACCGCAAGGTCACCGGGATCGGCCGCTTTATTTGCAGAATTTATTTATATCTACGTTGGTTTTTATTTGCTAGTAAGTGTACAAAATAAATAAAATAAAATTTTGCAAGTGGAACAACTATAATTTTTATTAAAATGTATACAAATTAATACATTCATTGCAACAAATACAACATAGTAAACTATATAAAAAATACAGTACAAGAGCATTGAAGTCTGTCCTTGTGTGTTATGGCAAATCCAGACTATACTCGGGAGAAAAACCTTGAAGACCTGGAGTCATACTAATAATTTATTGTGACTAGACATGTTACGAAATAAACATATTTCCATCATAAATTAAACTTAATACATTTATGTACAAAAACTTATTCTGTTACTTATCTACCCTTCATGCTACATGCAACATCGTCATTATCATGACATTCCTTCAACACGAGCATGTACAGATTGTTCCCCTGAAGACGGTTTGGATGGGCCAAAACATGCAGCGAAAATTTTTAATGGTGTTTGACAGTATTTTATATTATGTTGTGTACTAAATTTATTGCAATAAATATATGAGTAGGCACGCAGTCGAGATGTACTGTAAAATTAAAGCAGGCTCTGAATTATTTCAGTGATAATCAGGTAAGTTTTCATCAAACATAAATACTCATTAAAAAGTACAAATCTCACAATGTCGTCTTCACCTTCAGACCACAGGCTGTACTTTGTATAGTTTGAAATATAGTAAAAGAGAAATTTTAAATATGGAGTAGGTCTATGCTCCATACAGCAGAAGAAACACCACAACACAAACCATAAAGAGCTGCCTAATAGTGGACACAGAACACGTGCAATTATCTGTTATACGAATAAAATGTAAAACATTAAAGGAGGAATTCGCCTAATTACTTAGACAAATTCCGAAATAAAATGTATCTTTTCATTAGTGCAATAAGGGAATACTCTACTATCCAGACAAATAAGGAACACATATTCGGAGATGTATTACGTTTTCATACACTTAAGAAACTACTGCACTATATAAAGGAAGTTGCAAGAATTTTATGCATTGTTTTATGGGGTAACAAATCCTAGTGGGCCAGAAAAACCAAACTCGATAGGACTCCTGCGCACGAGTGATCAGCCCGAGACACATACTTCTACCTGACAACAGACAATATTCACAAAAGAGAGACATCCATGTTCCCGGTGAAATTCGAACCCGCAATCCCAGGAAGCGAGCGGCTGCAGACACAAGCTTGAGACCGCATACACATGACAATTATATATACGACATTGCAATTTTATATGTAACTCACGAAAATTCGTCCAGTTGGAACCGAGCATCTTTGTACGAACAAGAGGCAAGAAGGAGGGATGAACAGACGACAGGATGCTGTTTGTGAATCTGTGAACGCGACTGAAATTTCAGTGCAGCTCTTTCTGCACGGTCATGTATACATAACGTAATATCTTACTTACTTGCTCCATGGTGCAGAGTCCTTCTTGAGAAGCTAACTGGTTTGCAGCTAGTCAAGAAATTCCCCCCATTTCATGGAACCCGAAGGTTCATTACCGCACTCACAAGCGTCCGCCACCTATCTCTATCCTGGGCCAGTCCATATACCCACATCCCACCTTCTGGAGATCCATCCTAATATTATCCACCCATCTACGTCTAGGTCTCCCCAGTGGTCTCCTTCCCTCCGGTTTCCCCAGCAAGACCCTATACACCACCCTCTCCTCACCCATACGCGCCACGTGCCCAGCTCATCTCATTCTTCTCGATTTTATCACCTGCACAATATTGGGTGAGGAGTACAAATCATTTAACTCCTCGTTATGCAGTCTCCTCCATTCCCCCGTTACCTCGTCCCTCCTAAGTCCAAATATTCTCCTCAACACCATGTTCTCAAACACTCTCAGCTTCCTTTCCTCCCGTAATGTCAACGGCCAAGTTTCACACCTATACAAAACAACAGGCAAAATTATAGTTCTATATATCTTGATCTTTAAATTTTTGGATAGTAACCTGGAAGACAAAAGATTCTGCACTGAATGATAGTAAGCATTTCGTGACCTCAATCTGCTCCTAATTTTTTCCGCAATAGAATTTTGGTTTGTTAAAGTTGTTCCCATATCTACAAATTTATTTTAAGTTGTTGTGCAGGTACTGAATATTAAGAGTAAATGCTAACCGAAAGCCGCTGCAGAGATAGTGACATTCGTACTTCATACGTGTATTTAGCATGTCCTGGGTTTGAAATCGAGGTCTGGAGAATGTCTATCGTCCCTGATTTTTTTCAGAACTTCCAAGAAAATGTTGGGCTAGTGTCCCAAATATGTCCCATTTTGTCGCCTTGCACGTACACGAGAATATTCAAGGACATTAATTTTTTTTTTTACATTCATTGTTCCGTGCATCATTGTAATTGTTTAAAAAATAACCAACACGATGTCACTTGTGGACTATCCTTTATTTTCATGGGTAGTCGTCATTAATTCTCTGCATGTTTCGAGCTTTCGGGAAGCTCATCATCAGGAGATCATTTTCCC
>Ga0123354_10007147_pt1 | contig 16726 bp, 15 predicted proteins | sample TergutLab28metaG_2_FD_97872 | JGI IMG/M metagenome (GOLD analysis project Ga0123354, IMG submission 97872) | Labiotermes labralis P4 segment gut microbial communities from Petit-Saut dam, French Guiana - Lab288 P4 | ecosystem: Host-associated > Arthropoda: Insects > Digestive system > Gut ...
ACCTAATTATCCAACAGCCAATCAATCACATTTATTTTTTCTATTCCTTTATAACTTGAATCCGGCTCAATGTCAGCAGTAAGAAGAATGCGTTTGTTAAAATCTTTTATTTTTTCAAATGGTCGCATTTCTCGCTCGAAAGTAGATGACTCATTCGCTGTCCATGCCACTTGAATATACGTTCTGTCTCCTTTTAGGCTTTGAGCCACAAAATCAATCTCCATATTATCGGCTTTGCCTATATTCACAGTATTTCCTCGTCTTAAAAGTTCAAGAAAAACAATGTTTTCTAAATTATGACCTCTGTTAAATTGCATATCACGACCAAATAATGCCGATAAAAACCCCAGGTCCACAGCATAAAATTTGCCAAGCGTTTGCAATAATTTTTTACCCCTAATATCATATCGGTCGGCTTGATAAAAAATGAAACCGGCGAGAAGGTGCGACAGATAGTTCTCTACTGTTCTTCTATCTATATGATTGCCTTTTGTAGTCAACGCATCCGCAATATTGTTGGGCGAAACAATACTGCCTATCGAATCAAACATAAATCGTGCAAGATTTTCAAAGTCAAATTTTGAACGAATTTTTTTTCGTGTAATAATATCTTTTTCAAGAATCGTATAGTAAACACTCGACAAATAGTTGTTTATTTCGTTCTTTTTACCGACATTCAACAGATTCAAAACCTCCGGAAAACCACCATATTGCAAATAGTCATTAAAAATTTCAAATTTACTTTTTCCAAAAGTATTGTCAAATGGTTTATCAAAAGTATTAACCTTGTAACCCGATAAAAATTCGGCAAAAGAAAACGGCATTACTTTAATTTCCATGTATCTGCCCGTTAGCAGAGTAGCCAAATCGGAAGAAAGAAAATATGCATTTGAACCGGTAATATACAAATCAATAAAATCTTTTACAAACAAACTGTCTGCCAAACGTTCAAATTCAGGAACCATTTGAATTTCGTCTAAAAAAACATAGTTTTTCTGTTTTTTATTCACCATTTTCATAATATACTCGTTCAGCAAATATGCATTAAGCAGATGCGCGTTTTCTAATTCTTCAAGGTTAATATAGATGATGTTTTTTTGCCTCACACCGGAAGCAAGCAATTCCGCTTGAAATTGTTTAAACAGCGTTGACTTTCCTGCCCTTCGGATTCCTGTAATTACTTTTATTACATTAACATCTCTCAAATTACGCAGTTTCTCTAAATATTTTTCTCTTATTATCATAATGTTGAAAGTATTGTTTTTTTTAAAGTTTTGACATTAGATGTAATGACGAAAGTTTGTAAAACACAAAAGTTTTGACGCTGCAAAAATAGAAAAAGTTTTAATTTGTGGAAATCACAATTGAAAAAAGCTTCTCCAACAAATAGAAATCTTCTTTATGGGTAAGTTTCAAATTGCTTTCATCTCCACGAACAATGTAAATTTTTTCATCGGGTAGATATTTAGCCACCACGCCGCAATCGTCGGATGATTTAAAATCTGCATCTTGTAGAGCTATTTCGTAAGCCCTTTGAATAGTCGCCACCTTAAAGGCTTGAGGAGTTTGCGCTCTTTGTAAATAGAAACGGTCGGGGATATTTTTAATAAACCTGCGCTCCTCGTCTATTTGAATAATGGTATCTGTTGTAGGAATGGCAACACCAACGGCATTATACAATTCTAATCCATCCACCACCTCATTAATAATTCTATCACTGACCATTGGACGAACAGCATCGTGAAAAATAAGATTATAGTTTGGAAACAGCCTATAAGCAATAATAGCCGAGAGAGTTGATTCAAATCTTTCTTTTCCTCCTTTTAGCACATTTTTCACTTTTTTCCAATCATTTTCAAGTATCATATTTTCAATATCAGATATATATGATTTTGGAATAACAATAGCTATTTCATCAATTTTGCCGTTTTTTTCAAACGCATCTACAGTGTGCTCTATTACTGTTTTTCCTGCAATTTTTATAAATTGCTTAGGCACATTAAATCCCAATCTGCTTCCGGTGCCTCCGGCAAGAATAATGGCGATGTTTTTCATTTCTTCCTTCCTCTAAGAAAATAATACACCATTCCTCCTATTATCGTTCCATATAAAATGATGATGCACAATATGGATATAGGCTCGCCTTTTTTCAGGGCGTCGGGTTTAAATTCAAAACGAATATTGTGTTCTCCGGCGGGCACATTCAATGCTCTTAAAGTATAGTTAACTCTAAAATGTTCAGCGGGTTGCCCGTCAATGTATGCTTTCCATCCGTAAGGGTAATAGATTTCGGAAAAAACAATAATGCCATCTTTGTTTGAATTTGCTTGATATTCAATTGCCGGTGGTGTGTATGAAAGAAGATTTACCCACGCATCCGGATCTTTTCCGGGTGAAAAATCTTTCACAAAATCGGCAAATTTAGCATCTAAAACAGCGGTTGTCGTCAAATCTATATCATTTAATGCATCACTCTCTTCATTGGGTGTATTCACAACAAGCACAGAATCAATATACCATGCATTTCCCATCGCAAATGGATTGCGCTGGGGCATGGGTTCATTATTTTGTCCTTTTACAATGAAATATTTGGTGTTAAGCATATTAATCACACCCATGTTCATTTTATAGATATGTTCGGAAATCAAATCTTGATACCGGCGTAATTTAGCAGCATGGTATCCTCCAATAGATTTTAAATGATAAGAGGTTCTTGATTCATTAAAACTATTGGTAGTGAGGTTAAATACTCTAAAATGAGGATCGGGATCCTGTAAAATATACTCTTCATAGGGTTGTTTTTTAAAGTAACTTGCTTCTAATTTAGGAGAAACAAAATGGTCGTTATTAAAGAAACGTTTGTTTACCGTCCACATATCCGCCAAAATCAATACGCCTAAAGCAGCTATAAACCAGGGGAGTTTTATTTTCTCTTTTACAAACAACCATAACACACCGGCTCCTAAAAGAATAAAAGCAAAAGAACGAAAAGCGTCGCTACGAAGCATAGAGGCTCTTTCCGCGATAATGGCGCTGCAAAGCCATTCGGGCAGTTGCGTAAAAGCAGATTCATCATTAGGAGAGGTAAAGTCATAGAGCATACTTCCAAACAAGGCAAAGATGAGACAAATTCCGGCAGTAATTCCTGCAGAGATATAAATATTTTTTATGAGATTATCTTTTGGAATTTGTTTTTCCATAATGGCTTTGATTGCTAAAAAGCCGAGAAGCGGCATGGTAACTTCCGCCACTACCAAAATAGAAGAGACTGCTCTAAACTTGTTATACAGGGGGAAATAATTGAAAAACAGTTCCGTAATCGGCATAAGGTTTTTGCCCCACGAGAGCAAAATAGAAAAAACTGTTGCCGCCAATAAAGCCCATTTATAAGGACCTTTTACAATAAATAATCCTAATACGAACAGAAAACAGATAATAGCGCCGATATATACAGGACCGGAAGTAAAGGGTTGGGTTCCCCAATAGGCAGGCACATTTTTACAAAAATCTGCTGCATTTTTTTGGGGAACTCCGTGATGTACCAATTCTTGATATAGTATTGAATTAGTTCCGACATTATAGTTTGAAGATGCGCCTTTGAAATTGGGTATTAACAGTGTTAGAGTTTCATCAATGCTGTAGCTCCATTGGGTAGCATAATCTAAATCCAAACCTGCTGTTTTATTCTTTTCATCTTTCTCTTTTTCCAATTCTGAGTGTCCTCCCCGCATCGTTTCTTTCACATACTCTTGATTTAATGCAACAGAAGTATAACGAGTACCTAACCCTATTCCAACTGCTGCCACGAAAAGAAGGGTAGCCACCAAAAACTCTTTAATTCTCTTTTCTTTAATATGAATAAAAAGTTCGGCAAAGAAAAAACACCCAATGAGGAGAAAAAAGTAGTATCCCATTTGGGGGTGTTTTGTAAACCCCATCATCATAAATACCATGGTTAAAATAATTCCCCACAGATATTTTTTATTAAAAATAAGAAAAAATCCGGCTATCACAGGCGCCATTAGTGCAATGGTAATAGCTTTCGTGACGTGTCCGGCTTCAATTATTATAAAAAAGTAGGAAGAAAGCGTAATTGCCATAGCGCCAATAATGCTGAGCCAAATATTAACTTTGAAAGCTCTGAGTAAAATAAAAAAACCCAAGAGATACCAAAAAAGCAATCTTATAGGATCTTTAAATCCAAGAGAAATAATTATGTTTAAAGGGTTTAAGTAGGTTTCGGAAGTTATTTTAGCCCCGGAAATTTGGTAAGTAGGCATTCCACTAAACATAGAGCCTGTCCAAAAAGTGCCGTTTTCAGAATTTTTATTATACGTTCTTGCCTCTTGACTCATCCCTTTCCAACTTATGGTATCGCCGGCTTGAACAATTTTGTTTTCTAATATAACAGGAGAACAGTAAATAATAGTAAACAAAATGAAAACCACCATGGCTACCACATAAGGAAGCCCTTTTTTAAATAAATCCTTATTCATAATACTTTATCTGTTTTTTAAAAAAATTTTAGGGTGCGAAAATATTCTTTATTTGTAAATGTACCGGTCTCTTTTTTAAATCTTCCAAACTTTTTAAAAAAAAACGTTACTTGTTAATCACACATTGATATTTATTTACTTTTGCAAGTGTGCTAAAAAAAACACAAATTATTATAAATCATTAGTTTATGAAAATATTAGTATTGAATTGCGGAAGTTCTTCCATAAAATATCAATGTATTGATATGGAGCAAAATGCCAACCTGTTGGCAAAAGGGATCGTTGAACGAATCGGCTTGGAAATGGGCGAGTTTACCCATAAGCCGGCAAGCGGAGACAAGTATTATGTACAAACTCCCATCAAAGATCACGAAGTTGGAATTAAATTGGTGTTGGAGGCGCTATTGGATAAAAAGCATGGGGTTATTGTTTCATTAGAAGAAATAAAAGCGGTGGGGCATCGCGTGGCACACGGAGGAGAGTACTTTAAACACAGTATGATTTTAAAACAAAAAGAGATAGAAGAGATTAGAAAACTTTGTGAATTGGCGCCCCTGCACAATCCTGCCAACTTGCTTGGCATTGAAGTAATGATGAAGATGTTGCCTTATGTAAAACAGGTAGGTGTTTTTGACACCTCTTTTCATCAAACCATGCCGGTTGAAGCTTTTTTATATGCTATCCCCTATAAATATTACGAAGAAAACAAAATTCGCAGATACGGATTTCACGGCACCAGCCATAAATATGTGGCTCCGAAAGCTGCAAAATTGTTGGGTAAAAATTATGAAGATCTGAAAATTATTGTTTGCCACTTAGGAAACGGCGCTTCTATTTGCGCTATTAATAATGGAAAATCGGTGGATACTTCTATGGGATTTACTCCGGTGGAAGGATTAATTATGGGTACTCGTTGTGGCGACTTAGATTTGGGTGCTTTACTCTATATCGGTGAAAAGGAGGGTTTAGATTTCAAAGGGATGAATACCTTGATAAACAAAAAATCGGGTTTGATAGGGCTTACCGGCAGTAGTTCCGACATGCGCGACATTGATGCGGGGATTTGTGCCGGCGATGAGCGAAGCCTTTTTGCTTTTAAATGTTTTTGCTACCGCGTGAAGAAATATATCGGCGCCTACACCGCTGCCATGAACGGCGTTGATTTGATTGTGATGACCGGTGGAATTGGAGAAAACGACATCAGGGCAAGAAGTGAAATTCTCAGCAACCTGCAATTTTTGGGTATTGATTTCGACCCGGAAGCCAACAATGTACGTGGCGAAGACCGGTTAATTACTAAATTCGGTAGCCAAACCGCTGCGATGGTGGTAACCACCAACGAAGAATTGGTGATTGCTACCGATACGATGGAATTGGTAAAATAAAATAGATCATTAAATTAACTCCTTTGAAAAAGATACCTGTTTTTTTGGTTTGTTTCCTTTTGGTTCAGTTGATCTGTGCGCAACAAATTGCGCTCCTGCAATATCGTGGCGGTGGCGACTGGTATGCGAATCCCACTTCGCTTAAAAATCTTATTGCTTTTTGCAACCAAAATTTGGGCATGACTCTGAACCCTAAATATGAAGTGGTGGAGGTGGGAAGTCCCGATTTATATCGCTATCCGTTTGTGCACCTTACCGGACACGGCAACGTGGTGTTCAGTGAAGCGGAAGCCCAAAATTTACGAAACTATCTCATTGCCGGAGGATTTTTGCATATTGACGATAACTATGGTTTAGATAAGTTTATTCGCCCTGCAATGAAGCAGGTGTTCCCTGAGTTTGAGTTTGTAGAACTCCCCTATAACCACCCTATTTTTCATCAAAAATATCTATTCCCAAACGGATTGCCCAAAATTCACGAGCACGACAACAAGCCCCCGCAAGGGTTTGGATTGTGGTGGGAGGGACGTTTGATCTGCTTTTATTCTTATGAGTGCGACCTCGGCGACGGCTGGGAAGATTACGCTGTGCACAAAGATTCGGAAGCCACGCGCACCAAAGCACTGCAAATGGGCGCCAATATTTTAATGTATGTGTTTACTCAATAACTAATTACATCAAGCAATATCTTCGTTTTTTACTCCCATTCTATCGTAGCAGGTGGCTTAGAGCTGATGTCATATACCACACGATTAATCCCTTTTACTTTATTAATGATTTCGTTGGAAATTTTAGCAAGGAACTCATAGGGTAGTTTTGCCCAGTCTGCCGTCATGCCGTCGGTGGAGAGTACCGCGCGAAGCGCTATTGCATTTTCATAAGTTCTTTCATCCCCCATCACGCCAACCGACTGAATAGGCAACAAAATAGCCCCTGCCTGCCATACTTGATGATACAAATCATACTCTTTTAAGCCGCTAATAAAAATATCGTCGGCATCTTGCAATATGCGCACTTTTTCGGGCGTAATCTCTCCCAAAATGCGCACTCCTAATCCCGGTCCCGGAAACGGATGCCTTTGGATCAACGATTCGGGTATCCCCAGCGCCTTCCCTACTCTGCGCACTTCATCCTTAAACAACAAGTGTAGCGGTTCCACCACCTTCAACTTCATCTTTTCGGGCAATCCCCCTACGTTGTGGTGCGATTTAATAACCATACCGGTAATAGACAGCGATTCTATTCTGTCGGGATAGATTGTTCCTTGCGCCAACCATTTAATATCTTTTAATTTATGTGCTTCTTCGTCGAATACGTCAATAAAACCTTTGCCAATTATTTTACGCTTGGTTTCAGGATCACTGATCCCTTTTAGTGTTTCGTAAAATCGATCCGCCGCCTGAACCCCAATTACATTTAAACCCAAGGTTTTATAGTTTTCTAAAACGGTGTTAAACTCGTTTTTGCGCAACAATCCATTGTCCACAAAAATACAGAAGAGGTTATTGCCAATCGCTTTATTCAGTAAAACAGAGGCTACGGTAGAGTCCACGCCGCCCGACAAGCCGAGTACAACGCGGTCGTTTCCCAACTGTTTTTGTAATTCCCTAACCGTTGTTTCAATAAACGAAGCGGGGGTCCAATCCTGTTTGCATCCGCAAATATGTTGCACAAAATTGTTGAGAATAATAGTCCCATCTTCGCTGTGATACACTTCGGGGTGGAATTGTACCGCATACGTTTTTTCATTTTCAATTTTATAAGCAGCAACCTCCACATCTGCGGTGCCGGCAATTACTTTAAAATTGTGTGGAATTTTTGTAATAGTATCTCCATGAGACATCCACACTTGAGAATTTTTTCTTACCCCCTTCATCAATATATCTGTTTCATCAATAAAAGAGAGGTTGGCGCGTCCATATTCGCGGGAACCGGCTTGCGCCACAGTGCCGCCCTCGTGTTGGGCAATCAGTTGCGCACCGTAGCAGATTCCAAGCAAAGGAAACTTCCCTTTAAATAATTCAAAATCAGGCTTAAATGCTTCAGGTTGATTAACCGAAAAAGGACTGCCCGACATAATCACCCCTCTAATTCCTTCCATATTTTCAGGAAACCTATTGTAGGGCACAATTTCGCAATAGGTATTGAGTTCGCGCACTCGGCGTGCAATTAATTGTGTTACTTGCGATCCAAAGTCTAAAATGATTATTTTTTCATTCATAAGTAGATGATTAATATAGAAGTCTGATTAACGATAAACCTTCCATCCCTTTTTTACTGCAATGTTTGTGTCACAATATGGGCTTCCCATATTATCGGAAATAGAGATAAATTTTCCACCCGCAATATCTTTATCGTGCAATGTTTCAAATAAATTGTTTATTGCAATATGAGATAAATTGTTTTTTTGAACATAAAGTTCTTTTAATTTGGTGTTACTACTCATATCTAAATTTGTAATTGTATTATCACTACAACTTAAAATAGTAAGCGCCTCATTGTTAATAAAATCTACATTTATTAGTTGATTTTTCTGGCACCTCAAATTTACGAGCGCTTTGCAATCCGCAACATTAAGTGTTGTTAATTGATTGTCCCAACAATCTAAATCCATTAGTGCAGTGCATTTACTCACATCAAGTTGTGTGATGATATTTTCGGAACAATCTAATTGTTTTAGTGCAAAACTGTTGCTCGCGTTTAATAACTTTATTTGGTTTGAAGTGTAACTTCCATCTATTTCAAATCTACCTGCATAGAAATAAACAATATGTCCTGTTATTTCTATAATATGTTTATTATCATTCTGATACTGATGTTGATAACCAGACTTTATATTAGTAAGTGTAAACAATTCGGGAGTTGAATCATCTCCCCAATCAATCGTCATATTTCCTATTCCGGTAGCCATAAATTTTACTTGTGTTGAGGCCACTTCAAGAACAATTTTTTCATTGGTTTTACTCTTGTCATTACAAGAAAAAAGTAGCATTGAAGCTATTATGGTTATGGTTATAAAAAATTTTTCAGTTATTTTTTTCATTTTGTTTGTTTGATTTTGCGAAAATAAAATTATTCCATTACGGAATCTCCATATATTTATGACTTTGGAGTGAAATGCGCCATTGGGTGTTTTTTAATATGTAATCTACAATTTTGGGGATCATCACTTTACTTTTGCTCCATTCGGGTTGAAGTAACAAATGGCAATCTTGGCTCACGTATTTAGCGTTCTCTTCCGCCCAAATAAAATCGGTTTCATTACAAATAACCACTTTTAATTCAGATGCTTGCTGTAGAACTGTTTGCAACGGCGGATGGTTTTTTTTAGGGGAAACGCAGATCCAGTCCCACTTCCCTGAAAGGATTTCTGAACCGGAGGTTTCTAAAAATAGTTTTATCTGATTGTTCTTTAATGTTTCACATAAATAATTCAAATTGTAGAGCATAGGTTCGCCGCCGGTTACAACCACCGCTTGAGCAGGATGGGCAACTACTCTTTGAACTATTTCATCCACAGGAGTTAAGGCATGTTTGTTGGCATCCCAAGATTCTTTTACATCGCAAAAGCAACACCCCACATCACAGCCCCCAATACGCAAAAAATAAGCCGGTTTTCCGGTATGAACTCCCTCGCCCTGCAGAGAGTAAAACTCTTCCATGATAGGGAGAAAAAGGGGAGAATGGTTTTTAACAGAAGAAGTTATCATAAGTTTTATTAGATGCGGCAAAAATATATGAATTAATTATAATCACAAAAGTTCTTTTTTAAAGTTTTATTTACACCATTTATTTTATATTTTCGCAACCGCTTACGCAAGTCTTGTTTAATGCAAAAGCATATTTATTTAATTGTAGATTAACTCTTAGTATATTAGCGTTTTAAATATATGAAAAAACGAAACCCACGACAGAATTTTGAGGAAACAAAAAATGCCATTGGATATGTTTCCCGTAAAGAAGCTACCCAAAAAGACTATGATAGAATCGGTTTTATGTCAGGTTTGGAAGTGCACCAACAGTTATTAACCAAAAGAAAACTGTTTTGTCGCTGCCCTGCCGGAATCTATCAAAAACCCAATGAATTTGATGCGGAGGTAATCCGCCACATGCGCCCAACACTATCGGAATTAGGCGAATACGACGGCACAGCGTTGATGGAGTTTCGTACCAAAAAAGAGATTATCTACCGTATTGCTAACACTACCGCTTGCACGTATGATGTGGACGACACACCCCCATTCCCTATTGATCGCGAAGCGTTGGATATTGCGTTAGAAATTGCGTTAACATCCAAAATGAATATCGTGGGCGAAGTGCATATTACACGCAAACAATATTTAGACGGCTCTATCCCTACCGGCTTTCAACGTACGGCTATTGTGGGTATTGGAGGAGAAATTCCATTGAAAAACAAAACCGTACGGTTAATTCAAATGAGTGTGGAAGAGGATTCCTGCCGCGAGGTCTCTGATATTGGGCATCAGCGTATTTACCGCACCGACCGGCTGGGCATGCCGCTTATTGAAACGGTTACTTATCCCGACATGAAAAATCCCGATGAGGTAAAAGAAGCGTGCGACTATATTCGCTTTCTAAACCGCAGCACCGGAAAAGTGCGCACAGGGATAGGCGCGGGGCGTGAAGATGTGAACGTGAGTTGCACCGGCGGAACCCGCGTGGAAATAAAGGGTGTGTCCCGAACCAAATGGATACCGGAGCTTACACACGTAGAAGCATTTCGACAATGGGCGCTATTGGCTATTCGCGAAGAACTGAAAAAACGTATCTCGAAAGAGAATTGGAAAATGAAATCTTTGGAATTAGACCCCAAAGATTTTCATTTTTACTATACACCTATACAACAAGCTATTGAGAGAAATGAAAAACTGTATGCAGTGAATTTGCCGAAATTCGGCGGCTTGCTCTCCCACTTCACACAACCCGCGAAACCATTTTGCGATGAGTTTGCCAACCGCCTAAAAGTGATTGCCTGTATTGAAAAACCCAATATGGCAACCAACGAAGATATAGACGATGTGATTAGTAATAATGTTTTTGAGAAGATTCAAGAACTTTTTAAAGCCGGTGAGGAAGATGCACAAATCATTTTTTGGGCACCCGAAACCGATGTGAAAACTGCATTGGAAACTATTGAAGAAAGGGCGCTTATGACTTTTGACGGAGTGCCGAACGAAACCCGAAAATCGTTTGTGGATGGTACCACCATTTTTGAACGTGTATTGCCGGGCGCCGACAGAATGTACCCCGATACCGACTCCGCCCCGATACCGCTCCTTGCCGAACATATTGAAAAACTTCGCAAAAACATTCCCGACGAAGTAGCAGAGCGTTACGCACAATTGGTACAATGGAATATCCCGCAAGATTGTTATAACTACATCTTTACTCATAATTATTTCCCAATTATCAAACAAATTGTAGATGAACTGAAATTAAACCCCAAATTTGTCGGCGTTTTCTTTGGTCAAAAACTTAAACATTTGCACGGGCAACACCAAAAAATCACGTTTCAACCACAGCGGATTTATGAATTATTTACATTCTTGCAACAAGAAAAAATAGATTTTGCTATCGCATATAAAATGTTAAACAAATGTTTTTACATCCAAAGATGGATTTTGATTCGATACTTTCTGTTTTGAAATTCAAGAAAATGGAGCTGCAGGAGATTGAAGCACGCATCCCCTTTTTGAACGAAAAATTTACCCCTTGCAGAAAAGATACAAATGTTCAAGATAAAGTGAACGCATTGATGGGACAGTTACGTTTCATCAGCGAAGGGAATGTGAATTTGGCAGCGTTGGCAAAAAAAATATAAATCAAAATGGCTTTACAGGAAACATTTGAAAATCAAGGAAATTGGTTGTTTAAGAGGAGGAGTTTTTTTCCGCTACTCATCGTTATGGTTGGAGGAGGATGGTATAGTTTTCTGCTGTACAATCAAATCGTTTTAGTTCATGCATGGTGGATTGATTTTCTGTTTTTGTGCGTGGGGTTTTTAGGGCTGGGAATTAGAATTTTAACCGTTGGATTTACCCCAAAAGGTACGAGCGGAAGAAATACCGGTGCAGGACAAATTGCAGAGCAATTAAATACAGCAGGAATCTATTCTATGGTAAGACATCCGCTCTATCTTGGAAACTTTTTTATGTGGCTCGCTCCCGTACTCATTATTTCAGACTTATGGTTTACGCTATTTTTCTGTGCATTCTATTGGATTTATTATGAAAGAATTATGTATGCCGAAGAGCAGTTTTTAAGAAAAAAATTTGGACAAATATATTTAGATTGGGCAGACCAAACCCCTGCATTTTTCCCAAAATTTTCTTTATATCAAAAAGCTAATTTGCAATTCTCTTTTAAAAATGTCCTCAAACGAGAATACAACGGTTTTTTCTTCTTAGTTTTAATAATTACCCTTCTAAGAATTATTGGATTTCTAATAACAACCAAACAATTCTATCTTGATACTCCCTGGATCATCATATTTGCGACAGTATTAGCTATCTTTTTAGTATTAAAAATACTGAAAAAATTCACGAAAATTTTAGATGTTGAAGGGAGATAATTCTCGTATGAATTTTAGGTGGGCAAAAATTTACCTGCTTTTCCTATAACTCATCACCGCCCAAGTATTAAACACTACCGCAAAACCGAAAAGAGCAAAAAATTGTGGTAATAATTCTTTCATACTACTGCCTTTGAGATAAACGGCCCGCATTACTTCCATAAAATATTTCAACGGATTGATAGAAGTGATGATCTGCGCCCAACGCGGCATGCTGCTTATAGGCGTGAATAATCCACTTAATAAAATGATTATCAGCATAAAAAAGAACATCACAAACATCGCTTGTTGCATCGTTTCGGAATAGTTGGAAATGACAATGCCCAACCCCGATACTACAAGAATGTAAATTACAGCATAAAGATAAATAGTAGCCATACTTCCGGCAGGAAACAGCCCATAAATCAATGCGGCAAGTCCCATACAAATAGACAAAATCACAAAACCGATAATCCAATAGGGAATGAGCTTGGCGAGAATAAAAACAGCTTTGTTCATGGGAGTTACATTCAATTGTTCGGTAGTGCCCAACTCTTTCTCGCCCACAATATTAAGTGCGGGCAAAAATCCTGTGAGCAAAGTGAGTAACATTACAAACAGCGCGGGGATCATAAATACTTTGTAGTCTAATGTTGGATTAAATCTGAATTGCGGCACAATTAAGAATTGAGAATTAAGAATTAAGAGATGTTCGGAACCTTCTCTTAATTCTTCATTTTTAATTTTTAATTCATTGGCAAAATCATTGATAATTCCCGATAGATACGCGCTACCCAAGCCGCCTTTCATACCATTGACGGCGTTGGCGGAAATCATTACGTTGGCAAATCCCGACTTATATAAATCTTTTTCAAACTCTTGTGGAATTTCAAGAATGATGTCTGCTTTACCTGCATCAACGCTTTGCATAGCTTCGTTGTAAGACGTGGAAACATCGGTCAAACGGAAATAGCCCGAAGCTACTATTTTGTTAATCAATCGTTCGGAAACCACGCTATGATTGTTGTCAATAACGCTCAATTTCACCTTTTTTATTTCCTGATTGGCAGCCCAGGGCAGCACTAACATCATCATCACCGGCATTGCCAATATCAATTTCGGTATAAAAGCATTCCGAAAAATTTGTTTAAACTCTTTTTCTAATAGGTACTTTATCATAATTAAGAATTAAAAATTAAGAATTAAGAGAAATTAAGAATTAAAAATTAAGAATTAAGAGATTATTCACACATTCCATTTCAATTTGCAGTACTTCAATCCCGTTAGGGATTATCGCTCGGTAGAAAAATGCAATGCCATGATAAACGCATGCCGTTAGGTATGCAGCCCGGATATTGCAAACACGGATACATTCCTGACGGAATGTATCAGGCGTGCGCTGTTCTTTTTCTACCGAACGATCCATTCCTAACGGAATGTTCAACAGCAATCTGTACGATTTTTCTTTTCCCATATCTCTTAATTGTTAATTCTTAATTTCTAATTGCTACTAAGGGTGCTTTTGAATATAAGGGTTCAATGAATATCTCTTAATTCTTAATTATTAATTCTTAATTTCTAATTGCTACTAAGGGTGCTTTTGAATATAAGGGTTCAATGAATATCTCTTAATTCTTAATTATTAATTCTTAATTCTGATGCTAAATTTCTTCAAACTTACTGTTAATAAAACAATTGCCATAAAACCCAAAATTGCAAATTCTTTTACTACATACTTTGCGTCAACGCCCATGATCATGAGTTTTACCACACCTTCTACATACCAGCGGTTGGGCGGAATTACCGAAATCCACTGTAGAATTTTCGGCATACTTTCCACCGGAAACATCATACCCGAAAGTAACATGGTGGGCATCATCATTACTACCGCCGAAATGAGCATGGCGGCAACTTGCGATTTTACGATATTGGAAACCATTAATCCAAGCGATAATCCAACCAAAATAAAGAGCAACGAAAATAAAATAAGCAAAAACAAACTGCCTGCAATAGGCACACCAAGCACAAAGACCGACAAAAGCAAGATAGTGGTAAGATTGATAATTGACAGCACAAAATAGGGTGTAATTTTTGCCAAAATAATGTAAATGGGTTTTACCGGCGACACGAGTAATATTTCCATTGTTCCTATCTCTTTTTCGCGGACGATAGAGATAGAGGTCATCATTGCACAAATCAAGATCAACACAAGCCCCATTACGCCCGGAACAAAATTGTACGCCCCTTTCATTTGCGGATTATACAGCATTTTTAATTGAGAATTGATAATTGACAATTGAGAATTATTGTTTTGTTTCATTCTCCATTCTCCATTCTCCATTCTCCATTGATTGATAATGGCTGAGGCATAATTAGCAAAAGTATTTGCTTGATTGGGGTCGGTGGCATCAACTATAACTTGTACGGCTGCTTCGCCTGTGTGTATGATGTTTTCTTGAAAATTTTCACTAAACACCACCACCAATTTTGCACTTCCCGTCTGAAACACTTTTTCCACATCTTCAGGATTATGTAATTCTTGGGCAAATGTAAAATAGTGGCTTGCGGCAAGCCGTTCCGTAATTTGTCGCGTAGCGTTATCTTTCGATGGGTCGAACACTGCAATGGGTGTGTTTTTTACTTCGGTTGTGATGGCAAAACCAAATAAAATTATCTGTACAATAGGCATCACAAGTAAAATCAAAATTGTCCGCTTGTCGCGCAAGATGTGGTAAAATTCTTTTTTTACGAAGGCATGAAACATAACAATTAAGAATTAAAAATTAAGAATTAAGAGAGATAGAGAATAAATTAAAAATTAAGAATTAAGAGATTATTCTGTTAGTTTATTTTTTGTAGTAATGATTATTTTAGACAAAATTTTACATAACTCTTCTGCATCAACTGTTAGGCTATCTGCCTGTTCTTTTGTTAAGTAATCGGTAGCAAGCAACAATTTTAGCCAATAAACCGTTTCTCGTGCTTCTTTATAAGAAATACTCAATTTATGCAAAAAATCTTTGTCTGATTGTCCAGCAATCCCTTCTTCAATATTTGCCCCTATCGAAGTTCCACTTCGTAAAATTTGTTTTGAGAGTACGTACTCTTTTTGCTCTTCGCACAAGAATTTGTACAATTTTACTATTCTCACTGCAAAAGCAAATGATTTTTCCTGTAATATGTTATACTTTGCCATATCTTATTTATCTTTTAATTCTTAATTGTTAATTCTTAATTATCCCCTATTTCTCTTAATTCTTAATTGTTAATTCTTAATTATCCCCTATTTCTCTTAATTGTTAATTATTAATTATCCCCTATTTCTCTTAATTGTTAATTATTAATTATCCCCTATTTCTCTTAATTCTTAATTGTTAATTCTTAATTGTTAATTATCAATTCTCTTCGCTTTTCTCGCTAACTGCTGAAACACCTCGTCCATATTTGCCGCATTATAAGCAACTTTCAAGTTTTTGGGTGTGTCTAATGCTTCAATTCTACCGTCCACCATAATGGAAACGCGGTTGCAATATTCGGCTTCGTCCATGTAGTGTGTGGTAACAAAAACGGTAATTCCGCGCTCCACCGCTGCGTAGATCATTTCCCAAAACTGCCGGCGAGCAGCAGGGTCAACACCGCCGGTGGGTTCATCTAAAAATACGATTTTCGGTTCGTGGAAAATGGCAACCGAAAAAGCCAATTTTTGTTTCCAACCCAACGGCAACGATTTTACAAGCGTATCTCGTTCATTTTCAAAACCGAGTTCGTGTAAAATAGTATCGGTTTTTTCGGCAATCTCTTTATCTTTCATGCCGTAAATTCCACCGAAAAGCCGCAAGTTTTCCCACACTTTCAAATCGTCGTACAGAGAAAACTTTTGGCTCATATAGCCGATGTTTTTTTTCACCTCTTCCGACTGTTTGGCAATATCGAAACCTGCCACCGTTCCGCTGCCCGAAGTGGGCTTGCTCAAGCCGCACAGCATTCTCATTGCCGTTGTTTTTCCTGCACCGTTGGCACCAAGAAACCCGAAAATTTCCCCTTCTGAAACATCAAAAGAAATGTTGTCAACGGCGGTAAAATTGCCGAAGGTTTTGGTTAGGTTTTTTGTTGTAATAACTTTATTTGTCATGTGAATATAATTTTATAGGTTATTGAAATTTAATATTTTTCTGTTCAAATTTTGACAAAACACCGAAGGTACTGTCTTACACTCGGCGCAATTTTTGTTAAAAAATGTTATTTTTGCACCGCCAAAGGAAGGCATCAAGCGA
>Ga0123354_10007149_pt1 | contig 16726 bp, 10 predicted proteins | sample TergutLab28metaG_2_FD_97872 | JGI IMG/M metagenome (GOLD analysis project Ga0123354, IMG submission 97872) | Labiotermes labralis P4 segment gut microbial communities from Petit-Saut dam, French Guiana - Lab288 P4 | ecosystem: Host-associated > Arthropoda: Insects > Digestive system > Gut ...
TCAAGGTCATCAACGCTGTCGCGCGACACATCAGCTGTGCAGGTTGCAGTATTTGGAACCGCAAGAAGCCCCCACTTTTCTCAGGCCATTATCTCCGTAACCGTTCAACTTTGGATATAGGTGTTTTGGGTTATAACGGTATACCTTAACATAAGGAACACTCTCCTGAAGTCTGGCACATTCCTCCTGGGACACCCTGTATATTTGAATGGTTATTCCTTTAAAAAATAATGTAAGGAAATAAAAAATATGAGGAATTACTTTCTGATTGTCACTTCTGTTTCATATAATTTGACTTCATGCTGATGCAGACAAAGAATGTGCAGTTAAGGTAGCAAGTTACGCAGATGTAAATGATTTTTCAGGGGATAGCCTGCTGACACGTTTATCACGGGTAGCAGCAAATCCATTTAAGCACTGGCAGTATTCAACCTGGAAGACAGCGCCCACTCCAAAGACACCAATTGTAACTAATGGCACCGCCACGGTATGAAGTTATGATTATTTTACTTGTGTTCAGCATACTCTTTCCAGTCTCTAAATGTGTCATCCTCCTGTGCTGTGATAATAAAATATATAAAATACAAATCGGTCAAAACACAACTACATTTAGACAATAGATTGCATCAAAAGGGCAGCGTGTTTTGACCTGTATATAGGTCATCCTCAATCTCATGGAATTCCAAAAACCCATATTGAGAATTATCTTCAATATGTTATACTATTTCCACTTTTGTAAGCTCGTATTGAAATATACACTTTGATCCCCTTCTCATTTTAAGGTTTGGAATGCATTTACTCTTTAGTGACAGATTATTTATGACAGCAGTGGTTCGTGGAAAACCACCGTTTTTTTCCATCTGAACTTCCAATTGTGTGTAGTTTTCTATTTGTACCCAGCTTAGTTGCATTTATGTATATATGTATATATATATATATATATATATATATAAAATCACACGTCGGTGGTGGTTAACATCAGCCATGTATTGTGTTATTGTAGTGGTATATATGTAGTTGAACTGGCTGGGTGGTATAATGTTGCAATGCCAAAATACCCCCTTACTTTGAGTCAGCCTGTAGCAACTTCTGTACAAATTATGTCCATTGTTGAACATAGTTCTACATCCTGCTTTCCTGCTGTGAGTTATGTTTAAACAATGGACCATAACCATTGGCTGCCTGACATCTGGTATACCCATCATGCAGAAAACACTGAACATGAGGTATAGATTATGGCCATTTAAAGGTTTACCTTTTTCAGCTCTCATTTAAAATTCTGGTCTCACGCGTCTAGAAACCAATATAAAAGTGATTAGTACACAGACTTAGCCCATTTAATTTATTTGAACAGTTATCTTCCCTGAGTTTCTCTGAATTTGATCCACAAGCAGTTTGCAGAATCATAAGGTTCATGTCAAGTTATAAGTACATTTCTTAGATATTTTTTAAATATCATCTAAGGTCACTAAAATCATGTGTATTGCAGCTCCAGTAAGTTGAATTCTTGCATGTTGAACAGTTGAACCGTGACTGGTTTTCTAATTCTGTGGCAGATTTTGTGCTTCACAGCTTTGTGATCAGCGCTTAGATTCATGATACTTCAATCTTGCAACATGTGTCACAGCCTAATCAGGATTGAGAAAAGTGTTCCTTGAGCATGCATGCTCATCTTAAAATTCTGTGCCAGATCTTGGAAAACGTGCAGTGAAACACCCTTAAGACTAAAACATTCCTTGAAAAATTCAGCAGGTCATCATCTTAAAAGCATATGCCTATAAACAATATTACTTTGTAATTCTGTATTGAAATGACATTTTGTGTACTAGAATACCATTCTATGTAAGTTCCACATTGAAAGATTTGTTTTTGCTATTAAACCACATTTCAAGTGTAACTTGTGTTTTTGACCTGTCTGTACCAAGATACGATTTTTTTACAAGCGCAGCTGTTAAAGGAGGAGACTTTTCTTGCCAAGACTGTCATGTAATACTGATTAAGCATTACCATATCTTGTGTTCTTGCCTTTTCCTATTCAGCTGTTCACATGCAGACTGGATACTGTGCCTCTTAATGTAAGCTGACAGAGGAATTCAGAGTTCATATGCGGTTTTCCTCTGAGGAAATTCTGAGTATTATGTGCCATGTTCTTATTATTCAGCTTCTCTTGAACTTGAGAGAAGCTTACATTTTATGCAAGTTTTTTTATGTGAAAGCTATCCCATTACAGGCCCTTAGGACTGCAGGAGGTTGAGGCTCCCTGAATTTCTAGACAGTTGGCACATGAAGGTGGTAAGGTTGTCAGCCCTATGCACTGGCTGCCTTCCTTCCTCTCGTGAGATATTCCTGGTACTCATTTCTGTTAGACCTGAGTTGACCCTATCAGGAACAAACCTGCAACCTTCCGACTTTTAATGCAGTGCCTCAACAAACTGTGCCACTGCATGCCCCCAGGTTTTTGATGTACCCATGCTGGATTGTGTGTTCATGTGAATTATGAAATGAATTTGTGGAAATAAATGACAGCTTGCTCAGACTTTGAATTCATTGTCCACTTAACTATTCATGGATGAGCAAAGAGATGCTTATCTGCATCTCTGATCCTTGGAGGTAACAAACGTGGAAGTGATCTTTAGAAACTGAGGGCATTTAGTTGCTCTTGATATGTGGGGAACAAATTGAATGAACAACAGTGTTCAAGGTTTTGATGTAAATACATATTAAGTGGATAAAAAATTTGTTGCATCTTGCAAATTTTGTGCTTCTTATGTGGGAAATCCTTTGAAGCAGGAAGCATATTCAAGGACAGTGTATGTGTTAATCATGTGGGACAGTTTCAGTATTAAATTATTCTGACTTCTGAGGTAGCAAAACGTCTGAAGTAGGGATGTCTTAGGCATAATTCACTGTATTATGAACCAGGCCAATCCAGTTGTAGCTGGTGAGTATATTGTAGTCTGTGTCTAAGAAACAGTGTGTTGAGGTTGCATAACAGCATATTCTGTTGAATGAATACTTCTGTTTTCTCATCACATAACTGTTCAGTTTGAGTAATGGTCTTAGGAAAAGACCCATGAGCCCCAGGGCTACAAGAATATATTTTCATATCTGGTTCTCTTCTTTAGAAGTACTTAGCACTTGTAATTATTATCACATATTATAATTTACTGTTATACTTAACTGCCAAAGGGTAGGTGATTTTAAGTCAAGAGTTGTATATCTGCAGACATATTTGAACATCGAGCTAATGGTATTGGAAATGTGGTAGTTGACCTGCTGGACTGTTGTTTACTGCAACACATGATCAGTGGTGATTAACCTGAAACTTTTTACAATAAGGCTGAACTACGTACACTTGAAATACAGCCCTGCAACACACATCACCCTGAAGCTTCTGTATTTATTAAATTGCTTTTTCAAGTTGACTGAGTAATTTATTTAGTTATTTATTCATTTATGCTAGGTGTGTGTATTCATTTATGCTAGGTTTGTGCAGTGTTTTGGCATCTAGGGTCAGTAGTTGCTATGGATGGACACATCACTTATTTAGAAAAGTAGGCTAAAGTGATGGAGAGCAGACCATGCAAAAGCATTACGGAATAGTGTAAACAGGGTCATTATTTTCTGACATAGTGTCATTGCTACAGAAGCACAGTAGGTTAGAGCTTTTTCAAGATTGGTTGCCAGATTGGTATTCTGGGACATCAGACTACTTCCTCCCCTGATTTATGTAACCATCGAAGTGGTTTCCATAATCCTTGTTTTGCGTTGCCTACAGCCATCACCAGCACCACCTTCAGGACCAGTCAGCTCGATTGACATGTTGCCACAGAGCATCCGAACAGTGGACCCTCCTGCCTCACAGACAGGAAAGCGTGGTGGTCGTAAGCGGCCTGCACCAGTAGCAGATGCTCCAGAACCCAAGAAATTTGCATCGGCACCTCAGCCAGCTCCACCTGTACCAGAGGAGCAGATTGTGCTGGATACTTACTACTATGCAACACTGGAGGGTGATGCAGCGACTGTAAAGGAGGAATTCAAAAATTCACTTACCGTTAAGGTGAGGAGGCTCAGGAAGAACCGACCAGTAGCAAAAGTGTCGACTGAAAAGGAACCATATTTACCTGAATGCAACACAACTCTAATCTAAGACAACCCCACAAAATAGCACTTGTGCCAAAGGAAAAGTGTATATATCCAAATCTAAAACAACCCCCCAAAATGGTTTTAAAAAAAAAAATTGCTAGTAATTTCATACACTTATACACAAAGCATGTCAGATTGTATCTACATTTACCAATCAATGTCACTCTCTCCATCTTCACAGTTAGTGTCTTCATTTTCCACACACTAACTCCAACATTCCCATCCTCTTCACTGCTATTCCACAACTTCACCATCAGTCTTATCCACTGCACTGGATACAGAGCACTTCTTAAAACCCTTCACAGTCACTTCTGGTGAGATGCGCTGTCATGCTGTTATGGTCTGCGTTGACTAAATACTATGATTATGTTTTTTGGTTTATAAACTTACTTGAATACGTGAAGATTCACAGTTTTCTACACAGATGGTGTTGTGGTGTTAATTTAAATACACGTGTTCTGGATTTTTGTGTCACGTCTGTAGTCTGATCACTCTCACTCTTGTTACATTTTTTAATTTGTGGTCTAGGTTTTATTTTTGAGACTTGTATTTAATTTTTAATTTTACTACTCTTGGACCAGCGCTGTTCTATACAAATAATAACAATTTACTGTGTCTATGGTGCCTTGTAATTGAGAATAACCAATCTAAGGAGTGCATCAGTTTAGATGTTTCTTTGCCTGAAAATGGAGAGCCATATTCTGAAAGGTCATGCTTCTTTAAAAAATTGGCAGATGGACACCCAAAAAAAAGATTATGTAAGTGAATTTCAGTTGTGCTCTGATCCCTGTTTTGGGTTTCTTGTCAATTGAAGTGAAGGTACACAAACATATCCAGCTGTAGCTTCAGAATAGCTGCACAAATAGTATGTAGAAACAGGCGTTGAAACACTAATACTGCAGCTGCAGATGTACAATGAAGAAAGCAGAAGGGATACAGCACCAAGAAGAATGAATCACAACAAACAAGCAAACCAGAAAGGAGGAGGCACCACATACAAGATTTGCAGGAAAAAGCCAACACAGGAGTGCAGTTAAGAATGAGAACAGTATAGACTGAATGAAATAGGCATGAACATGATAGAAATCAGCAGTGCAATTGGGATAGATACAAAGCCACAACATACCTATTACAGTATAGTGTAACACTTCTGGACACATGTAAAGTGAGCAACCATCATACCACTGGACCAGTGATGATGACACTTATTCATGTGTTGAAATGCATGTGCAGTTAACTGCACAGAGTCGTCGTTTGCCACCATTCTTGCTGGATGAAAATATAGTGTTGTTTTTCTAGCTTTTTAATTTACTATATTGTGTGAAAAATTTAAAGTTTAATAATATGTATTATCAACAGAGCTGTAATCAGTGTGGACAAAGAAGAACTGGCAAGAGGTACTGACACACGGATGAAGTGACTGCTCATTCTGTATCCTCAAATGTTCACTTCTTGTTAGGCGTTAAAAAAAAACCTTGTGCCAAATTTTAATCACTTAGTATGTATACTTCATAGACTGGCAGAAGACATTTGACCATATATAATGGACCAAATTAATGCAGACTGTAGGAAACTGATATTAACTAGCAAGAAGGAAGAATTATCAGCAAATTCTACAGGGATCAGGGGGCTAAAGTGCAACTGGACCAGGGAAGTGTGAAGGTTTGAAGAAGAGTTAGACAGGGATGTTGTTTGTCACCAATTCTATTTAACTTGTACAGCATATACCATACCAAGGAAACTCTTGAAGGGTTTGGAGACTTCAGAATAGGAGAACAAGTAATTCACACTGTGAAATATGCAGATGACTTTGTGCTACAAGTTGAGGAAGAAACAGTGCTACAGTTCATGATAGCTAGACTAATTTAAATTGGAAAATGCTTATCTGAGTCCATATCATTCACAGTTTCACTTATCAGTTCCAATAAACTTTTTTTGTGAAGTAACTTCTGAACCCAAACTCACTCCAGGATTTTTATTTTGCTTGGGGTGCACTAAACATTAGCTGACTACAATCAGAACTAATTGATACTTTAGAACAGCATGCTGGGAGAGGGTTATGGTTATTCATTGCGTCAGATCTCCGGTGTCAGCCGCAAAAAAATAAAAGAGGCATGCCTTGAGTCAAATGTCAAAACAGCTTGTTGTGCAAGCATTCTCTGGTGAGATTCTAGCAAACACACTTACATTTCTTGCAGGAATCTGAATGGAGTCACTGAAACTACAAATATGGGACAGTCTAACAGTACAAACCTGCAGCCAGTATCTTGAGTAGTATTTTTAACAATCTGATGAAAATTGGGAAATACTAGTACTCTGGCTGGGCAGCTAGCATGAGAGGCCGTGGAGTGCTAGAACACTGCGTTGAGAGGAAGTGTGAACTGTATTAACCTTTAAAGTGCTGAATTTTAAAAGCCATTAGTCCCCTAGTGGCCGGACTTATTTGGGCATTTAAATCTTGAAATTTGCAGGCCTCCACAAAAACAGATATATTTTGCGCTCTATATAACATATAATTATGAAATAAAAACTGTTTGAAAGAGAATAAGATTCTACATTCGTAGATGAAGTGTCGAGTTTTAGCAATAAAGCGTACTCACGAAACTTCCTGAAAAATTCAAAAGTTATTTTGCGCAACATATTTTGTGACACTTCTGTGAATTTTTTATGTACTTACCCCTTGCTTTACACCGCAGGCATGTGTGATGTTACGTATGTAGTAGTGTACAAAATTTATTTACATGGCAAATGTTTTCTGTCCACACTGTACAACAATATAAGTTCCCTCACGCCACCACAGTCAACGCTACTCTTTGTGTTAAGTGACCCAGGTTCACACACATATGCCACATCTCAAAGCAGTTCACTACGCACAGACCAACATCACACTTCTTGTGGAAATACAACATTCTCCGTGTTTGCTTTTGCAGCGAACACACACGACACCGCCATTGCTTTCCTTTCAAAGGCAAATGCTGTGAGTGCTTTACTTCCAGTTGACTGAGCTGGGATGCAAATGGACTTGGTCTCCCCCTTGAAATGCCATTAGCTGTCATGTTTTCTTCATGGAAATGGATAATCAATTTGTGAACTTCACCAGGAAAGTAATGCAGATGAAACTCTGTTGGTAAACACTAAAAAAAAATATCGATACCAATGAGGAAGGGTTACTTTCTTACAAACCGCCAGTGAATTTATGCGATATATAGCAGTTTGCCGCTGATAATGTAACATCAAACACGACCGTAATAAGTAACAACTGCAGCTTTGACAATAAATGTTGTGAAAAATTGTGGATTGCGGTATATAACCACTCTACCACTGTCACTTATATGCCAGTCTGCCACTGCAAAACAATACCAAGATGCGCCACACTTCTACGAAAGCTGCCAAAAGGTTAACTAGAGCTCTTCATCATCGAGGTTGGAGGTTTCAGCCTCAAACAATGGTCTACTGTGTCATGCCTGTCACTCCCTCAGCTGATCCCCAAAGGTCAAACCTGGACATAAATAATATCAGAACCTGGACCGCCATAAATGATATCATTGCTCCTGACAAATACCAGGCCTTTTGGTGGGACCCACAATGTGTTTGTTTGTGTAGGCTGCTAAAGCAGGCACCATGAGTGCTGAAGGACTTTGTGCATGCACAGTGTTAAACATATCTAACTTTCGGCCACTGGGGAGTGCAAGCTGTGTTAGATATGTCTAACATTCAACCTTTAAAGGTTAATAATATTACAAGGACGAGAATCCATAGTATGTAATGTGGTTGAAGTGGGTCAGGTTGGCCACAGGTGTGGCCAGGGTTGCACAGATTTTCCAAAAATGTAGGAGCCACTGAGAAATTAGAGCTGCCAGAAGGATGATATGAAGCAAGTTCCATACCGAGCACCTGCTAGTATTAGGCACCACCCTACAAAATTTAGTCACATGGGTGATACGTTGCATCCAGGATTTGTGTACTCTTGGATATGACTATGTCATTATAACCAGTCTTAATGGTATGTGTATGTTTGAAATGAACATGCAGTATTTTACAGAAACGGCTAATGAATTCCCCAGAACTGTGGGTTCATAATGGAGGAAGCTGTTGACTTCTGGAGTTGTGAATATGACTCTTACTGGTACACTTGCAAGTCTTTATTAACACACAGGCTGATTTCATGGATTCACATTGCTATGTGTTGCACTTATTCTTTTATGTATGTTTGGTTGCAGTGCTGTGTCTGCCAGCGGAAGTACTCAAACAATATCTCATTGATGAAGCATCTCATCGTGCATGCACAGTCAGAAAACCAATTCTTGACGGAACTCAGTGATCTCACACAGTGCAAATACTGCCTTAAATCATTCCCCACTCCATTCTCTATGCAGACACACGTTGAGGAGGTAAGGAATTTTGTCTTGAATTTGGATGCATTTGTTACTGATATTTCAAGTATCTTTGCGGTAACCTTATACTCAAATGCATTCTGATGATAGTGCTGTTTACTGCAGTAAGTCACATACCCTACATTTGGGTTCAAACATTTTATACTTCCAGCAAATACAATGCAATCCACATTGTATCTTAATATTGGAGACAGTGGATGTTGTTGAGAACTCTTTTTGATTTTTTTAACACTACATGTTTCAGTTGATATCGATCATCATCAGACATGCTATGCATATTCTTAAGAACAAGTTAAAATGTTGCTATTTGTGTGATCTCTCACGTATCACAAGGTACATATTACAGTAAATTTGTGACATTGATTTCTTATGTAGCAAGTAAGTAGTGCCAATCACTGTAGTGTTTTATGATTTTTATGGTGGCAGTTCCTAAGTAAAGGTTTTGTAGTTAAAAGTCTCTATGTTGGGTAGAGTAATCACTAGTGTGTGGGTTGATATAACTGATTGAACACTGGGATGGATACCATTAGATTTATAAAATAATGAGCTGAAATTTGTATTTAAATATGGAGTCAAATACACAAAACTTGAAATTTACACTTTGACCATCCTGTTACACCAGATTCATTTTGCTAAAGAACTGTAACTTTCTTCACTTGCATTAACGTCTAACATACAAAAGATTTAAATCCCAAAGTGGCCACTGATGGTCAGGTTACTTTTTGCCTTAAATGCCCGTTTTCACCCTTGCTGATATTATCCACTGTATTTCATACATTTTTAAAGATAAAAATTTTAAATAAAAAGTACATGTTTAAGAATGAATCCACTGACACATCCACCAATTTGTACAAAGCTTAGTTGAAGGTCATTTCTTATGTTGTTTAATTTTCAGTCTGAATTTCATTTTTCTAGATTTATTTTTTTCATATAGCTTCTGTTGTAAGTGTAGAACCTGTGATATAAAATTTGGAGCTGACTGTACCTGTGGTCATTTAGGTTTCAGTCTCATAATGATATTTGGGTTTTGTAATGATATTTGGGTTTCTTGGCAGTGCTGGCTTATCTGGGTGCTGTGGTGAATGAATTCATGTGCAATCAGTGAGAGAGGAAAGGAATGCACACAGACATTTATTTCTCTGGCTAGTGCTGTACCAGAGGCAAATGCCCTTCATTCTGTTGTACGGATTTCTTTGTGACTGCTTTGAACTATATTCATCTGAACACTTCAGTCTGTTTCTTCTCAGAGCAATTATGTGCGACAGGCCAGGCACTTCTGATGCTTGAATCACAGTCAGAATGTGTTGGGTTTGTTGTATGCTGAATTGCATCACATTGCATTTAACAGTTATGGCTATAAGGAGAAAATGTTACAGGCCTAGACATCACAGGCATGGTGTTAGAATCACACTCTGATGCGCATTTATTGGAAGACTAAGACATTTCTGTTCAGAATGACAGTGACGTTCATGATGACACAGATAAAGTGACTGGCACAAACTTCGCACAGTAGACTGATGATACAAACTGTCGACCAACTGTACCTGTAGTCCACATGTTTGCAGGGGTCCCAGTGTGTTATGACAGAGCCACCCTTCATCAGTAAAGACCGTTACTCACTTAGCATTTTGCCACCCCTCATCAGTAAAGACCATTACTCACTTAGCATTTTGACTGCAAGACAAGGAAGATGAAATGCATCCTCAAGCCAACTAAAAAGACTTGCCACAAGACACAACTGAAACTTACGCAATATATATGAGAATTCGGTGCCATGTGAGTTCCTCCAAAACTGAGAAACAAGAACAAAAAGCAGGTGTCAAGAATGCAACATAAGATTGTGTTCTACTCTATGTTTTGAGATATATTGCATTAAACTGCATTTCTGAGGATCAACTGGCACTAAAATGGAAAAGCGGAACACACACGTCAGTAAATACTACCATTGACGTTACTGAAATGTTATTTTTCAGTAGTGTCATCTTTATGAAAAAATGGGGGTGAATGGGGTGTGGATTCTACAGAACGGGGTTTATGAAGGAACAGAGACTTGTCAGGGGGGCATACATGTGTGGTATATGCGTCACTTCACCAGAATGAGGAAAAAATAAGAAATACTGCCTGGAGATGTTTGTAAATAATTTGTGACTTGGAAAAATCATAAGACTGTTAGTAAGAAAAATTAAGCTTTATTAGTGATAATTTTGACTACATTTAAACTTAACACAATCTTTTATGCCTGTACAAGCTTTTTAGACAAATTTTGTGAATAAGAGGTATGTAATTATAAATGCAGAAAATTTTAAACATTACATGGCGTTGCAGGACATTGTTTTCCCATTTGGTCATTGAGGGGCATTTAATTCCTGGGGCAGTGTTGTCCCGTTCATACGTAAAGGGTTAATGACACAGTCATGTCAGTTACTTGATTGATTGATTGATTGACCTGTAGTAGTTCAGTGACACAATTACAGGAACATGAGACTGTTGTTTGGAAATAGGGTAAATGCGTTTCAGATGCCAATATCGGACAGAATTGTTTGATATTCTTATAGCTGAAAGATATGTGTTTTCTGGCTGGTGGTGTGTTTTGGATTTGTCCACAAGCGAGGACCTGTCCTGTTGAATACACTGATTTTAAATGTTCAGTTTTCACTACCTAGGATTGTTTTCTGAGCCTCTTGCAGGAAATGACAGTGGGAACAGATTAGTCACTACAGCTCCTATTTCTTGTCTTGACTGACTAAGGGGTTTGTAGTATTATGAACTTTTCCCAAGCAGACTTACCCTTTCACTTTGACAATACTTAACAGCACTTCGTGTCAGTTCTTCACATTGATATACCAACACATTTTAGCAAAAAATTAGGTTATTAATGTGCCTTAAAGAAATTCTGGTCAGCAGAACATTTTCACTTCTGCCAACTGTTCAGGTACGATACTGAAGAACGTTTGTTATGACTGCTGTGTAGGTTTGACCAAAAGAGGTCTAAGATCTTCTAAGAAAGTGCATGGGGTATGCTTGGAGGCCTTGTAACTGCTGATGGCATCAGCTGTCAATATCACGTCATCCCCAGATTGTTTTTTGTTTTTCCTTTAGATTCATCTGAAGGTCACAAACTTGGTGTGCCGTATCTGCGAGGAAAAGTTCCGGGACAAACCTGCACTTATCTCACACATGCACCGTACACATATTGAAGTTGAGATGCCATATGAGTGTGGGATCTGTAGGTTCCGATCATCAATGCACCGAGATTTGATTGACCACTTTTATGAGATCCACAGTGGAGGCGAAAAGATGCAGTGCCCATTCTGTTTGAAGATTGTTGCATTTGCAAATCACGGCAAGAAGATTTCTGCCAATGTCAATTTTTTCCTTAATCATATTCAGGTAGGAGTATGTCCATGCTTTTCAAAATCGTACCTTTGATCCCAAATTTAGTGTGTTCACTATGACATTTGTTTTATATTAGTATGGATGATTGGTTGAAGTTATCCTTGTGCATGTCATCAAAGTTTATAGTGTGAGAAGAGGTATAGCTCTACTCATTCTTGATCTTTATATTAGCAGTAGACAAAGGTGCATTACCCAGTTTAGACAAGCCAGGTGTACATTGAGTAAGAGGCTGGGTGGGCCTCAGAGTGGGTGTGGGCTTTTGGACAAGACCAAAATATCTTTTCCTGGTTCGGTATGTAGTGTAAAAAACAATAGTTCAAATTGCTGTATTAAATGTAAAGTGGTACTGTGTACTTGCTGGTTACGTTAATTAAAACCACACATAATGGGAGGCATGTTACTTCATAAGATGTGACATTCTCACGTCAGTGACTGTGAAGATTACTCTGGTTGCATCTTGGTGTATTCTGGTAGATAATGTACTGATGCTTGAAAGGAGCATGCCATTTCTTTGATCAGCCAGATCTCCATGCTTTCAGCAAATATTATGGTTTGACTCTTTGGCACCAGAATTAAGTTCACAGTGTCCTTTGCAAAAGACCTGGAATTTAATCACTGTTTGTTGCTTAGCTTGTCTTTAGCTAATGACTTCAAGTGACATTTGGTTTTTTCACCATCACACTGTGTGTTGTCTGAAGTCATCTTCGGCATGAAAGGGTTAACCTGCATATGAATTTGTATGTTGTAGGTAAATGTTAAAGTTACACGTGCTCATAGAGTGAAGGTGCCATGTGAATTATGCATAATTTTTGCATTATTTCTGTTGCAGAAACACCAGCGGAAATCAATTGCTCGCAAGTGCAATAAGTGTACAATGTGGTTTGTTCACAAAGGCATCCTCAAAGAACACCAGATCAAGGACCACAGTAGCTTCAAGGGTGTTCCTGGTACATTTGTTGATACCTTTATGCTTGGTCATGCATGTTTTTGGGTTTATGTTAACTAGTAAAGAAATGAACTGTCAGTCACAACAAAAATTTGGTGTAAGTATGTTTTACAACATGTTTCGGCCAACTTGCCTGTCTTCAGGTAACACAGGCAAGTCTCTTTTATGCAATTTCTCTTTCACATGAATTGATAATTTACACTTTTTTCTATTTTTAATGTTTCATGACCATGCACTGATGTTTCACTGTGAGAATAAAACTGATGAGTGCATATAAATTATGTGAATTTATTGCAGTATAAATGTCTTAAACCTACTGTGTATTTCGGCCATCTTCAAGGAGGTTTTATACGAACGATATATTTCAGACACACTAAACAAATCTACAGATCTAAAATATTAAGTTTTTAAATATATGGTATTGAAATATGATAAAATATAAATAAAGTATGTGTTTTGGTTGTACCAATGAGATCAGTCCAAGCAGTCTGAAGTGGCAAAACAGTGAAAATATAAGCTGTTTGCCGTGAAGATTCTAGCAAAATAAATTCAGATGTATGGGACCTTATTGTTGGTAAACCATTGCCATCAAGTTCCATTAAGAATGTGTCCAAGCACACACTTTTAGATATATCTGTACTATAAAATTCGTTGTAACAAAATAAGTGTGTAAATTAACTGTGCATTTTGTATGTCACAGGAGTGAAACCATATGTGAATCCAACAGGGGTTGATATAATGATGCCTTTACCACCAGCATCACAGTTACGAGGCCCAAGTACCCAAAAGAAACAGCCAGACAGAATAAAATCATCTACAAATTTTGCAAACAAGATGTTCGAGCCACCTCTCGCAATATATGGTGTGCAGTCAGGTGCCACTTGTTGTGAGTGTGAAGGGGAGTTCCTTGGAGAAGATCACTTTCCGTGAGTGTCTAGCCTTGCCACTTTGTTATGCTTTTAAAAACTAATGTTCCAGAAAATCTTTCTCAGCCATCTGTAGCAGTGATGGTAAACCTTTTCATTCAAAGAACCAAATTGCCCTTTAACCACACTTGATGGGCAACAATGTCTTCCACAGTTTAGCTGTATTCTGTATTGAAGCTGTTACATAGTTCCATATGGTTACAATTTTTCTGTAACTCAGTTTTTGGAAGTATGGTCTTTTCTGCTGGTTTCTTCATTCTTTTCCAGCTTAGCTTATTTTATTTTTTTCTGTTTCCCAATTTCTTTATAACTCATTTAACATATTTATATTTCTATCATTTCATTTTGTGACCATCCTTATATCATATTTGTAAGTGTTTCCCATGAAAGAAATCATTCAACAGACCAGTGAAGAGAAGCTTTTGAACAGGGTGGGAAAGGTAACAATTAGATTAATTATTTGAATCCACTTACATACTGGTGATGAGCAGCTGGTTTCTAAATATTTCCACTAAATAGATGAGCACCTTAGATATATACACTTGAGTGCTAAAGAAACATTCATGAAGCACATCATAATGGATCACATACATATTACAAGTGCAAGTGCATTTGTTGTTGGCAAAGACACACTTTATTTGTTCGTCTCACTTTTTCATTTCTCAAGTCTTCACTGCTCATTATGTCATAGCATATTATCATCTCTTGCAAGAAGCCCTTATTACTAAATTTTACATTCAGATCTTGCTGCAACATCTCTGTCAGTTACTTAAGTTAGTAAAAAGTGCCTAACAAAGTCATGGAACTGAAAGTAAACAGCTGGTATGTCACGCACAAGCAGTAAATCAGTTGCTGGCTGTGAAACAGTTTGCCTTTCAAATGTATGAAGTGGGAAACTATATAACAACGTGAAGAAAATAAACTTCTAAAGCCAGAGGACTTTTTACACAAGAATCTTTGATATTTTTCTCCTTTTGTTTTGGATGTCACAAACTTTATTTGTTTTGTATTTAAGTACCCTTATCTTTGGTGTCATTTCTACCATTAAAGTTTGTCACCAAGATCAATGTTTGTGGTCCACAGAGGTTACTTGACATGCTCAAGGTGTCGTTTTGCGACATGCTGCGGCAAGGCAATGGTGGAACACATTGTGGTCTTCCATGAGTCTGGTAAAAGTACGCTTGAATTCACACTAGGCCGAGTGGTGCAGCTTCCAGCAGACATGTTCTGTGTGTGTGGGTTCAAGACTTCTAGTGGCAATAGACTGGGTAAGTTCTACTTTAGTGGTATTTGTAACAAACAAGTGTGGCACAGCTGGTTCATAGCTTGTTTATGCACATAATTGGTGTGGAGAGCTCCTCTGTGTTATACAAATTGAATGGTCATGAAAGGGTATGTGTATGGACACCAGGAAGTTAATAACACCTGGAAAACAAACTATTCCATTAAGGTGACTGCTGTATGTTCCATTGTGGCAAGTTTCAAATCTAACATTAGTCTTGTTAAGCAGTGTAACATCAGCTCTTTCTGATACTTTCAGTAGCATATTCAGAGGCACAAAATATTCTCACATTTTCATATCCCAGGAGATCTCATTCCTTTTTTTACAGATTTAAATTTGTTAATGTATGAATTTGAATTTCCATATTTTTTGGTGTTGAGTTTCATGGAGTAAAGGTTGTCAGGTGTGTGCAGTGTCCTGTATGTGTTCATGCCTTGAAAAACTGTGTTTTGTGCATAATAAAAGTATTGCCTGCTATGCTATGAAATTTGAGGCTTCTGTTTAAATGATGTATGATGCTAGACATGCATTTATAGTGTAACATGCAGGTATTATTGTCATCATCATTATCATCATGGCTCTTGCAGCGTACCATTTGGCAAAGTGTGAGCGTAAGAGTGCATACCCCACTCCTGCCAAAGCTAAAGCTGCCACCATCCAGTCAGCTTCCTTTCCACCACTGGTCACATTAGATGATGCTGACAATGCCAGTGAAGATCCCAGTGATCAATGGCTGAAGGCATTTGTTCCAAGTCGCAAGGAGGAGCCTGGAGAGGGCAGTAAGGATACATCAGACAAGAAACAAGCCCCTCAAGCTGGTGAGTGAATGCAGCCCACTGCATAAGTAAATCTGATTATGTAAAATACCAAGTGATTTACTATATTTACATAAGATATTCCCCTTCACAATCTTCAGTTTTCAGGAAGGTGTCTATACAGATGCTTTATTTTCTTCATGACTGTAAAGCAACCTCCCATATTTCATATGATTTAAATAAAAAATTCGTATCCTGTATTCAGGTAAACACAGTATGCACATCATTGTTTATTGCAGAAGGTGGAGACCCCCCAAGTATGCTTAACATCCTGGGTCTGGTGCGGAAACCTTCAACAGATGAGTCAAGTCTTGATCGTGCCCCATCTGACAGTGAAGGTCTGCCTGACAGCAAAACAGAGCAGCTGCAGCCTGCAGAAATCTCAGAACCACCCAGACAAGAAAACAATGAAGTCCTCTCATCAGGGTTTACAGGTTAGAACAAGTGGGAGGGGACAGTGCTCACTCTTGACTTCTGTAGTGTATTTCATTAACATTCTTCTGGAACCAAAAAGATACACAACATGAAGTATTTAATTTTTAAATGCTCCAGTTTTATCAGGTGCATTTTAAACTGTGTAGTAGTAGTAGTAGTAGTAGCAGCAGCAGCAGCAGTAGTAGCTATTGTTGTTATTCTTCTATTCCTCTTATTCTTCTTCCCCTTCCTCTTCCTCCTCTTTTTCTTCTTCCTCTTCTTCCTTTTCTTCTCCTTCCGCTCCTTCTTCCTCCGCTTCTTCCTCCTCCTCCTTCTTCCTTTCTTCTTCTTCTTCTTCTTCTTCCTCTTCATCATCATCATCTTCTTCTTCTTCTTAAGCTCACAGA
>Ga0123354_10007150_pt1 | contig 16725 bp, 8 predicted proteins | sample TergutLab28metaG_2_FD_97872 | JGI IMG/M metagenome (GOLD analysis project Ga0123354, IMG submission 97872) | Labiotermes labralis P4 segment gut microbial communities from Petit-Saut dam, French Guiana - Lab288 P4 | ecosystem: Host-associated > Arthropoda: Insects > Digestive system > Gut ...
TGACATGCTACAGTTATTGTATGACATGCTACAGTTATTGTATGACATGCTACAGTTATTGTATGACATGCTACAGTTATTGTATGACATGCTACAGTTATTGTATGACATGCTACAGTTATTAGAGTATATGTATTTACATATGAATATTACAGCATAGATCAGGAATCTAAAATTTCTGTCTTAATTACACACTACACACCGTGTGCAAAAGAACGCATGTGCTTTTCCCCCTAAACCTCCCACATACTGTGCTCGCCACCATGACTGCCAGTAGGAATTGACGGATAATCGTTTCACAGATAATCGAAGTTTTACTATATAAGTTAATTTAGAAAATTTGGAATTTGGAGTCTACATTGACAATTGTCATGCAAGTCAACTCGCGTTCCTTACGAGCCAAAAAGAATGTACTTGGTACTCACATTTCGTTTCCTCACAAAAGGCTGAATATACATAACGTTTGTACGTGTTCATTTTAGAGTGCAGTGTTTTTTAGTCGGTCTGTTCGAGAAGGGTCGTCTGGTGTTCGGCGAATATTGAACTAGAATCTTACATGGACACGCTGATGTTTTTCGTCGGTTTATTGTATTATTTAAAGACGCATGGTAATATCTGATATTGTATAATGTCCGTGACAGATAAATGAGTACAGAAGAATAAAAACCAACTAGATGCCACTTATTATTTTATTGTACTTCTTACAGGCTCAACATGTTTCGGGCACTACTATGCCCATCATCAGGAGCTCGCGACTATGATGTTGATTACCACATTGGTCGTTTCGTTCTTGGTTTGCTCTGTGTTGGAGGTTAGAGTCGTGCTTTAGCCTCCAGCCCAGACACTACTCCAGCATAATGGCACCTAACCTCCAACATACACAGCAAACCAAGAACGAAACGACCAATGTGGTAATCAACATCATAGTCGCGAGCTCCTGATGATGGGCATAGTAGTGTCCGAAACATGTTGAGCCTATAAGAAATACAATTAAATAATAAGTGGTATCTAGTTGGTTTTTTATTCTTCAGTTATCACAATGATGCACGGTCCAATAAACATCAGAACAAGTGAGTGTAGACCGTCGATAGAACAGCAGTGAGAGGAGGAATCCAAATATTCTGTTAGAAACTGGTTCATTTCTTCTTTCAAACACAAAACTGATTTAATTCCTCTGAGGTCAGAGTCCAGCGATTAACATCGTGGGCCATGACTCGGCATATTTTCCTAGTTAAAAACCCTGAAAGAAACGTTATTTTATCTGACAACTCTCACTGGTCACTTCCCGTCCTCCTGTTTGACTTAAAAAACAACTTCAGACTAAAATAAACAATATATATTTTACAGGCGTCGCGCGTCTTTGAGCCGAAGAAAATCATGTTAACACCCTCTTTCAAAAATGTGGATTATTAGCTTACATGAAGTGTGAAAAGTTAAAGACAGCCAGTTAGCACAGAGGCCGGCACTGCTTTGCCTGCCGTCACGTGAGAGGGTGAAATGAGGTGGAAGTTGACAGGTAAAATAATGTCCCCTCATAATGAGAGAAACATTTCAAATGCCATGTCATCTCCTACACGTTTGCCCATGAAGCCAATTATTCTGTTTGACGTAAGTCATCTGAAACCAATAGATTCTATATGGAATTCGATACTGGCCACAACGATGCCCTAAGAAACGTATCTAACATTATCTTAATACACGTACCGAGCATCTGTTTTATTTTGTACTATGACCAACAAATGCACGATTATTTCACAAATTATCACACTCCTACATGTTTCGACATTATCGTGTCACCCTCAGGGAGCTTGTAATGAATACCTTAATTATAAATTGTATTACCATCAGCTGCATTTGAAATACTTGTGTAACTTGGCAAGATATTGATTACAAGCTCCCTGAGGATGACACGATAGTGTCGAAACATGTAGGAGTGCGATAATTTGTGAAATAATTGTGCATTTGTTGGTCATAGTACAAAATAATAAAAAATTAAAGAAACAAAAAAATCTTCTAACATTATTTATTAACCTATGTCTTAAGACCTATTTAGTCGTTAAAATTTGCTCCATTCCATATTTGCTGAAACACGACTGACATGATATTGAACTGTTTTCATCACCGCAAACATTTCGAAATCACGTCAATGACGCCTGGCATGTTACAACATTGTCAACGAACTACATGGAACAGCCATGCCATGTTGTAACTACAGTTTTTTTTCTATTTTCTGAATTTGTTTTAAAATAAAAATTCTTTCAAATACATGTATCTCATATTAGATATCCTTTATTTTTTTTACCATCAAAGCCATTGGTCGTAAAACAAGTGAAATGTAAAATCTAATTTCCATTTCGTTACGCAGGCCTACGTAAGCTCCTTCAATTTCTGTCGATAATACGATTACAATTAACGTGCTGTTTAGATTCCTTTTAAATTATATGAAAGTTACAAATTAATTTTGTACCAATATTAATAAAAGCCGTTCTCAATGCCAGTCATTTTTTAAATAATGTCATTGCGCTGAAAGTTTTAATTAGATATCGAAATGTCCGTATTTCAGGTTAATACTATTAAATTAATTAGTGAACGAATAGGATTTGTTATTACATAATACTTAATCTTCATGCGGAAGTGAGTGTAACATATTCGGGATTAACATGCCTCTAAAACTAATGGAAAACGTCCATTATTGAACTTTAGGCTAGCTTTGATAGAGCAGCCTAATTACTTCTCCCCTCTATGCTGCAAGTAATGACAGCCGAAATCTGATGCTCATATGTTTAGGCAGTTTGCGGGATTCGCCTATCCTTTACACTTTCCCATCTTGTTTTATTAGCTGACGGTGTAATCGAACTCGCAGTATTCTGCTGTTATTAATAATCAGTGTTGCCATATGAAAAGAGTAATCGTGGACGCAAAACCAATATGCCCGAGGACTTGTTGGAAATTGATAATACAGTAGCCACATATCCACTCAGTAGAATATTCCGGAGTTGTTGTTATTATTTTATGAGGTTTTCAGTTAAACCACCGACTTACCCTTTGCAGGGATATTTTTTTAGTTTGGATGGTGCCGTGCGACTGCGAGTCGCACGGCACCATCCAACCGTACACAAGACCCACGCAGCGGCTCTCAGGACCACCACCCATCTACAAACTCCGTGCAGAAAACCATATGCTGCAACTTAACAGCTAGTGTTCCTGATGATGGCCGTATGCGCCCAAAACATGTCATTACCTTGTTGCATCAAGTTGGCATTTCACATTATTTCATGATGAAGATGCACGGTCAAACAACCCTCAAAATTTCACAAATTGCCTCCTGTTGCAGAACTATCAATAATATCCTGCAATCCACGTCTGCACTCAGTCCAGGGGAATTACAGCAGTTCTCACACGCTATTTAATTTTGTGTATTGAAGGGCAGTCCTTTTATAGTTATTCGAAAATCCCTCAAGTAAAAAAGTTGGGCCCATACACCCATACGCACTACCATTTAAGATTTAAAGAAGCAATTCGTATCATGAAACTAGCACCGTGAAGTACATTAAAGCCAGTATTCAATCACGTAGTAAACGAATTCCCCACAACTTATCCAACCAGAAACATCGTCATCGAGTTCGCAAGAACGGGCTCGTATTCACTGTCCCGAGCCAGATAAATCCATTTCACGCTCTTCTATCGTTTTTCTATAAAATTCGTTTTAATATTATCCTCCCATTAGCTTATGTCTTCCAAATAGTCTGTTTATGATTTCCCACATAAATACAAAATAATTTATGATTTAAAATATTTCTGGGAAAGTTATCAAAAGTGATGACAATAATCAGCCATTTGTGTGACGCAATTGTCTGTACGTCATTTTGAATGTCTTTATTTAGAAACCGAAAATGTACCTCGTCGCCAAGATAAGAGCAGTGGATTAATTTTATTTGGTAAAAAGGCCGTGTGTCCTGAAAAACAAATACACAATATAAATTATGTATGTTGTCGTTTAACGTTGAAACATACATTAAACGTACTTAGGGCTGTCCTGTATATATGTTGAGTTAATGTAGTGACATTGGGAATAAACAGTGTTATTACCACATCCATTCAGTAGCTCTTAGAAGGTACCGATCCTTTGTATACTGGCGTTTACCTAAATCGTGTACATTCATTTCGTACCGCACAGGGAGCACGATCCTGTCCATAGTAAGGGCCACCCGGTTAGTGCTCTTTATGATAATATTGTGTACTTTTTATGCGAATCATAGAGTGGGTACATTATAAACTGCGTAACAAAATGTGCAGGGTTTTTATGCGCATTTGCAAAATTTTGAAAAACGACTATTAGCTTTGCAATGTCCGTCTTCCCGCCTGTCCGTCTGAACGGAACAACTCGTCTCTCAATGGATGGGTTCTAATGAAGTGTGACATTTGGGTATTTTTTAAAATTATTTTGAGAAATATCAACAGAAATATATAATTTTATAGTCTAACACAACTTTATCACATTAAATGTAATTAATTGAAAGAACATAACGGCTACAATGTTTCGGCTTTCATTAAGCCATCTTCAGGCTGTAACATAAAATGGTTTTTATATATAATTGGCAATGCTTTAAAATTACGAGATCTAGTTTACATTTATTGATTAACGTAATGTACTATAATATAAAATGTAAAATAAAATTACAAATATAAATAAGATAATGGGGACTTGTGAAATATAAACTTGATAATGATGGGAATTTTATGTACTGAGCAGTCTTGTAGAAGTTGTAAATGTCGTGGTGTCGTTTAAGGTACATTTCATTCGGATGATGGGAAGCATCTGTCGTGGGGCCCCTTTTATGGTGTATATGAAAATTGAGAAATGTCAAGTTTCATTATAATCTGGCACGAATAACGGGTATTTTACACGCAGATCTATGCACATTTATGATAATATCTCGATTACTTCTTGCTGGAACGAGAAATGTTTTAGACAAATTTGTAGAGGAAATCAAAACACACGCTTTAATTGCAATAGTTTCCACGAGCCCTCCATCACCCCCCCCCCACCGAAAATAGTGCCGTTTATGAGGTAATGTGAAAAAATTTTGCAGATCCAGACAGGTGATATGGCGCATGCGCTCTTCACGCTGGATATCTACGGCTACAGACACACATTCAGAATATGAAGTAATTATTGTTTTCCACAGCAACTTTGATTCAGTGAGTGCGCCTCAGTGTTATGTTTAAACCCAAAATGACTCTCCGGTTTCACTTTTACACAAGGTTGTAGGTACGGTTACCCTAGAGACTGTATGTAACTTGACTGTCTAACACAACTTCTATTGAACTAAATATATGTTTAGAAAACAGCTACTTTTTCGGCTTTCTTCCTAAAGCCACCTTCAGGCTGTGACTTAGAGGATTTTCTTATATACAATTTACAATTTATCTCAGTAATTAACCAACTTGATGCACAAACTTTTTGTTTTACAATAAGTTTATTTCATGCCTCTACATGTTTCAAGCACATGTGCTCATCATCAGGAGGTCAAAATTGCATTACACAGCCTCGGGGTATAATCATGCCTATAGGTGGCCGTCTCGTGCTACCTATAGGTGCACATGAGCACATGTGCTCGAAACATGTAGAGGCATGAAATTAACTTATTGTGAAAAAAAATGTGTGCATCAAGTTGGTTAAATACTGAGATAAATAAACTGAGATGCACGGTCAGCAAAACGTCAACAATTTACAATGTTTTCGAATAAGAGATCTCTTTTACATAAATTATTTTTTGGTACCCTAGGATATAGTGAAAATGCGTCTAACTTATGCAAAAATGTCTTGAGCTGCATTTAAATTCTTTTCATAGCCGAAATACAGTAATCGCTTTTCAATAAGACAGTCTTGTTCAATCTTCTGTGAAGTCGTTATTGTTGGACATGCAGTGCACAGCGCTTAAATTGCTATTAAAATGGTAAATGTTTTGAGTTAAAGGAAACGAAAATTAAATTTGTTTACAAAGTAAGTACTGATCTGCAAGCTTGGCGTCAAGCGCAGAATAAAAATGAGACCAGTTTTCCTAAAGTTGTAATGTTAATAAAGAAAAAAGTTTCAATTTAAACTTCTGAATAAATTTAATTTCGATTTGTTTTTGCAAAAACACATTACTTGGAAGAACTGAACAAAAACGCCGGAATCTTATTTTGTCGAAGTTTTGACTGTTGATACAATAAAATATCGGTTTCGCTTTAAAGCGTGGATGAGATTTGTTGACACTAGTAAGAGTTTTAAAGTGAAACTTACCAAAGTAAATGTTTTGTCTGCAATGTTTCTATAGAAGGACTATGTTTTTACATTTAGCAAAGTTTTAGAAATAGAACACGTTTTGAGTTCAATATAAACCCCATCTGTTGTTACTGTTATGAATGTCCTCTTTTACTTTAAAGATTGAGGCTAAAGGAAAGTCCTTCAGATGTTATTTTGTCTGCGAAAGAGTAACAACACTTCAGTAACACTAAATAGTGTACTGTGTACTGTGTTCCCAGTATACAGCATTCCACTATCCACAAATATCGACTGCCTGTACCAGGATAACTCCAGTCCAGTGAAGATAGGAATAACTGACATGGATGTTTGTCGGCAATGAAAGATGAAAGATTATTAGGAAATGCAGAACATTTGCAACTGATTTGTTTTTCAGATTCTTTAAGCAACTATAATTGATAATGTTTTTCAACTTTAATATGCACATCTTCGTCAGAATTTGCTGTATTTCTTTTCCTTCGTAAACAACTTCTCTGGTGAAGAAATGACGTTTAATTTTTTATTATTTATTGCGCAATTTGCTTTATTAAATACTTTACACTAAATACAGGTGTGCTGATATGTCCTTAGCCCGACCAGGAAGGAAAAAAGTTACATTCCCCATATTTTATCGAACTTGGAGTTTTATCACATTCACAAGAGTCCACCACCTTTACCTACCCTAGCCAAATCAATCAATTCCTCTGTCCATCAAACCTTTGACAGGCGCAGCTTGGTTCCTTCCTGGTCGGGCTAAGGACTTGTCACCACCTCGGTATTGCGATCTTAGATTTTAATATCAGTTACAAGGCTTTTGTTATAATTCACTTTGTCTTATTCGTTTAAGGTTCAGAGCCATGAACAACGAAGGGCTCCACTGGACCCGACCCTGATCCAGATCCCCCTCCCACCTCCATTGCCCATTTCCTAAAGAAGAACTTTAATGTTGTCTTCACATATTCTCACGTTTTCTTACGTTCTCTTACCCAGCAACGTCCACAGTGCATGTGGCCTAACAATCGTATTGAATCAAAATATGTCGTGTTTTAAGGTACTCGCAGATTTTTACAGAAGTTTAAATTCTTAAATTTCAATATCGCTTTTCATTTACATTAACCTTTAGATGTTATAACTTCAACTATAATGGTCGTACCGCACCGCTAACCTCCAAAGTTGCATTTTATATATTTATTCAACAAATATAGGTACAGAATATCTTAAACATGGTTTATACTCTCCGTTTTCTTTTTCTCTTCAAAATGCAGTTTGTTTCATAATTCTAACGTATTTGGTTCCTGTATTATTCACATTTTATATACAGGGTGTGCTAAAATTAAAAAAAAATAATTCCGGCACCAAAAGGTTAATCAACGTAGTGAAATCACAAGCTGCACAAAATTACGCAAATGTAAATTGGCAGTTGCTGACTGTCCTTTCAATGATTTATTGTTACAGCAGTCATTTTAACGTGTTTGTTCTCGACGACCCTGAATTTGCGTTGGTGTCAGTTGTCTTTGGGCACGCGGTTGTGCGGTTGGTTGAGGCACTGCGCTACAAGTTGTAAGGTAACGGGTTAATTTCCCGATGGTGTCAGTGGAATTTTTCATTGACATAATCCTTCCGGCCGCACTATGGCCGTGAGGTCGGCTCAGCCTCTAAGAGAAATGAGTACCAGGATTATTTCCTGGGGGGTAAAGGCGGCCGGTGCGTAAGGCTGACAACCTTACTGCTTTCATGTACCGACTGTCTTGAAATCTGGGAGCCTCAACCTCCTGAAACCCTCAGGGCCTATCCAGTTACAATGTTTTAAATTGCTTCAAAATGTTTTAAGTTGTCTTTGAGGATCGTACGTTTCGAGATGATAAAGTTTGTGCAGAACTATAAATACTCAAAGAAGGGATAGCTTTCAATTGTTAAAGAAGAATGTATGCATGTGTAAAATAGTTGAAAAAAGAGAGAAAGTTAAAATATAAATACGTAGGTTAAAATGCATCCGAAAGAAAGGCAAGTTCGTCCGATTCAGTCTATAAAGCGTACGAGAGAGTGGATATATAGCTCAATTCATTATTGATTCTCGCCGGTAGATAAGAGTGACCTACCGAGTTCATATCCCAGCCGCGTAGAAAGGTCCTGCGATAACCCTCGAGCAGGAGGTTCCGTGGACCCAGTACCTTGTTTGACGCTGTTGAGAAGAGATCAATCCGTTGCCCCTCCAGGAAAAGAAACACGTTTCTTCGGGTGCCCAGTGCGTTGCTATTCACTTGACTGACTCTCTCAGACATTAACAATTTATAAGACCTCAAATGAAAGTAGAAACGTGCGCAATCTATCAGCAGTTCCACTATGATTTTTATTTTTTATTTTTGGTAGAAGTATAATTAGGCTATCAGTCATTTACATATTTGATGTTCAAAGGGCCGTGCATCTTAATATATTTCTATAGTAAAACCAACTAGATGCACCAATGTATCAAATTATTTTATTTTGGAATGACAATCTACATGTTTCGTACGGTATTTCCATCCAACATCAGGAGTTCAAGATTGTACATACAGCAACAGGCATATGTCAAACAGACACTGCATCTGTATGAAACATGCCTGTTGCTGTATGTACTCTGATTGCTAGCAAACAGTCAGCAGTATCTGTTGCTGTATGCACAGTCTTGAATTCCTGATGATGGATGGAAAGACCGTCCGAAACGTGTAGAGTGCCATTCCAAAATAAATAAATAAATTTGAGACAATGGCGCATCTAATTGGTTTTACTATAGAAATAGACATTCACGTAATTAAAATTTACGTATTCTATGTTATGGTTTATTAATATTTATGTGTCTTTATTCTACTAGAGTTCTGTAACAAATAATAAGGTTCCCAAAAAATAGAGGAAGGGTGTTGATATAGACCGTATGAACAGTGTTTAAATTCAGTTACCACAGTTTCATCATCTAATATTCTCTCGCAAATGGTTCGTTATCGGTCAGTAAATGAATATTATTGTCCAGTACGCATACCTCAACCCCCCTACTACTTCAATCTGCGATTGATAGCAGGAGCGGGACGAAATACAATCAACTGGCATTGATTACAACTCAGTTGCTAATGAAGTACCGTAGTGTGTGCTGACGCTGGTGCTTCTTGTAAATACGCCCCTTGTTATTTTTTTTGAGGGTCAGCTGTCGCTTTAAGTTACGCTGTTCTAGAAATATTAGCAGATATAAAGGATGAGCATAAAGTCTTTCCCTGAATACAAACATTTATTACAAGAAAACTACTGAACGTGGAATACAAATATTTTTTTTAAAATGTGACACAAGAAGTTTTTTACAACACATTAGTACACTTCAACATGTGCTCCTTTTGTTGCACGGAGAACATCTAATCCGTAATCAGTTTCTCTCCACGTGTTCTCCAAAATGTCTTCAGTTATTGTAGCAAAAATCGTCTGTTATTCTTGCCTTCAAATTTGTTTTATCTGGAACTGGTGTTGAAAACACTTTGTCCCTAACATACCCCCATAAAACTAAGTCAAGGGGGTGGGGTGATATCCGGCGATCGGGGTGGCCAGGGTGTCGGACCATCTCTACCAATCCACCCGTTTGGAAATGTTGCATCCAAAAACCAAATTTTAAAAATTTTACAATAAACACATGACATAAAATTTTAGAAACTAACTTAGGTAGTGGTAAAAAATATGTTTGTATTCCACGTAGTTTTCTTGTAGTAAATGTTTGTAAACAGGGGAATACTTTATGCTCACCCATGCTTGGAAATGCGGTAAAAATCAGTGAGTTTGAGGTTCTAATGGCAGTGTGTGTGAAGAGTGTTTTGTGTTAAATACGGTACTGGTGTTGGTATTAACATAACTGTATTATTATTATTATTATTATTAGTACTATTATCGGACTTATGTCCTGCTATAGGCAGTGGTTGAGGGCCGGGATATCTCAGTCGGTATTGCGACTCGCTACGGGGTGGATGGCCCGGGGATCGCATCCCCCTTCTGCCCCCCTCCTCCAGCGGCAGGAGGCCATCCTGTGGACACTCGCACATACGGTATATCGTCACATACATCACCGAAACCGACTGTCTCCCATCGACTATGCGGACTATATGAGGCGCGATCGCTAGAAGGCATACCACACTCCACACCGACAAAAAAAAAAAGGAGGGAACTATCTGGACACATTATAATAGCGACCCCCCACCCCTCCACACTGCAGCAATACTGAACAACAACGAAACAGCGCTACCACAAGGAAAGACCGAACCACCGAAGCACATATGTCTGAAACTGCAACACAGGCCATACCGACATACACAACACAACCTGCTGAGAAGTGGGGAAAAAACACGCTGACATCATCAAAAAATACTGACATCATCAAACAATAATGACATCATCAAACATACTGTAACATTGTAACTGATAACTTGAGGACCAATAAACGTGTCATTAACAAAAAAATCAGGGGGGGGGGAAGAATTTTTTCTCATCCGTCCAAACCAACCCTAGAGCCCACCTAGCCTCCACTGCACAGTGCACGGGGTAATTTCCAGGGTTAAAACGGCCGTAGCGTGGCGGTGGTCACCCACCCCATCTACAACTGAGGTTAAAGAAAGAGTATAGCTATACCTCTGTCCCCCCTCTGTCAAATCACGGAATATTGTAAGGTGAAATTTATATTTTAATGACGCCGTGCAGTGTGGTAGAAGTGTACAGCCCACAGACTTATACTAGGTCTGCCTAAGTGGTTTATCTGAGACTTGGAGACGGACAGCAGTTTTTTTTTGTATCCTGCATGTTTATGGCCTGAAACTAAGTACCCCTGAATGCAATATATTCCTACTACCGTCACACACGTGTAGAATTGAAGCAGAATTTATAGCAGAATCAAATAACGAAATTCGATTGACCAAAATTTTTTGCTGCAGAACTAGGTAGCTGGGGTGGTTGGGGGGGGGGACGTGGCACACGTGGGGGGAAGAGAAATACTAAGGTTTTGTAAGGAAAACCTGAAAGAAAGGGACCGCTTGGAAGCCCTAGGCGTAGATGGTAGGATAATGGTTTAAACGAATCTAAAGAAATATAATCTGAAATGTGAATTGGTTTCATATGATTCCTTACAAGAAAAATTGACAGGCCATTGTTGAAATGATGAGTCTTTTAGTTTCATAGTTTTAAAAAAGATTGATTTCTAAATGAAATGTTGACTGTCCCTGTGGCTGTGCTGTCTAAGATGTGGGTCTGCAGCCGCTGCTTGCTGGGATTGCGGGTTCAAATCCCGCCTGGCGAATGGATAGGTCTCTTGTGAGCGTTTTGTGTGTGTTGTAAGATAGAGCTCTCTGCGACAGTCTGATCGCTCGTCCAGAGGAGTCCTACCGAGTGTGGTGTATCTGAGTGTGATCATGTAGCCTCGATAATGTGGAGGTCCTGGCCCAATAGGGGCTGTTGATTCATGGAAAAGGAAAGAAGTTGAAGAAGAATAGGAATAGCTAGCTTTTCAGAAAAGACTTTGATCCATGGAGTTAATTAGGCACTTAGCTGGAAATAAATATGTTATTTATGTTAACAGAACGCATAGTCTCTCAAATTAAGGGAGAAATACCAAACAACTAGAACAAGAAACCGAGGATGACTGTTGAAAAGACCGAGGCAAGAAAGGATCGGTTCTTATATTCATTCAACTAAGTTTCCATATCTGAGCCCATAGCGATAGCGGAGAAACGTTCAAGAAATAGCCCAGTACGTTGTCAGTTTCATGATGACGATATTAGAGATGGTTATGTGGTTGGCGATGGTAAAAATTTAATTTTGTAAAGACAAACGAATTGGTAGAGTGAAGTGTTGTACTGTTGCAGTTGTATACGTCACTTCCTTCTGCAAAAGACGTTCACAACACGTCCGTTATTCCGTAAAGGAACACTTTCTCCCAAAAATGTCAGTTGTAGTTTTCTGCTTGTTAATCATTTGACACGCAGTACGGGTCTTTGTCGGACAACTTTATGTAGGTGGTGTACACTCTGACAGGACTGTTTGGGTCAGTAGCGGGTCGCCCGTTCTCAGTAAAGCTTCAGGTGTACCGTACACTAAAATTCTGAAGGGGCCAACAAGAGAACGAGCTGTAAAATATTAATTTGTGTATCTAATCCCTCGATGTTGCCGATCCATGTGGCCGCGCGGTCTTAGGCGTGATTTTGCGACAGATCGCTTGCTAGGATTGTGGGTTCGAATCCCTCCGGGCGCATGGATGTCTGTCTCTTGTGAGTGTTGTGTATTTTCAGGTAGAGGTCTCTGCGTCGGGTTGATCACTCGTCCAGAGGAGTCCTACCGAGTGTGGTGTGTCTGAGTGTGATCGTGAATCCTCGACAATGAGGAGGTCTTGGCCTTCTGGGGGCTGTTGCGCCGTGGTAAACGGAATCCTTTGATGTTACTAAGGTTAATTATGGACTATTAAAGTCCACACGTCATAAATGTGCTAAGATAACACGTTTCATACATAAATTTTGAAATAGAACTCCCAAGTACCGTAACTAATTCTCTAACATCTTGGCAGTGTACCTCGAAATCTGAAGAACGTTGGGAACTGGGAACTCTCAAATCTACCGGTTGCAATTTAAACGTATTTTGTGCTGCATACAGAAAATAATTAATTTAGATTTGTATTCTTACTTATTTTTCTGGGCGTTTTGTTTTCTTCCCTCAGAACGTGGTAAAGGTAATAGTATAGTTATTTCAGTGGCATCATGAAGGCATTTTGGGTGAGTATAGATGCATTCATGCTTAATCTGGGCATTAGAGATGCGTGGTTAACGTCAAGCTGCGTCCGCTTTAACCTCAGAAAAAGCCTCAAAACAAAGCCATGTAGAAAATTATTCGTAGTATATCTTGGTATTAGGGCCTGTCTTTCTTTCCTTTAGACTGTAATACTGTATGTCTTTCCTTGTCTAATTTTGTATTCGTGTAACTAGACATGCAATCTTCGAGGAAATCGAAAGGATTTGAGAGGTTATTTGGTGACTTAAAGCATGGAAAAGGCGGGTCAAATTGTAGGATACCATGTCGATAATAATTGTCCACGATGCCGTTTCTTTTGTCTCTTTATATCTGAAAGCAGTAGTTCTGTCAGTGCCAATAACTAAGGTCTAGGTTCCACATGTCAGGAACTGTCTGGAACGTGAAGACGTATAGTTTGGTCGAAAGGTAAGAGCCTTACAGGGCACTTTACCTCTTTAATCAATTTATTCACTTCTTTGAACTCAGTCTTTGACGTTTCGGTAGCCAGGATAGCTCCTTCGGTATAGCGACTAGCTACGGGCTGGACGATCTGGGGATCGAATCCCAGTGGGGACGAGATTTTCCGCATTCATCCAGACTGGCTCTGGGGCCCACGCAGCCTCCTCTACAATAGGTACCGAGTCTTTCCCGGGGGTACGGAGGCAGGGGGGTGGCGTTGACCATCCACCCCATCTCAGCGCCGAGGTTAAAGAAAGAGTACAACCATTATCGCTACTCCCTCCCGGACCTTCGTGGCCTGTTCTATGGTGATTTTTACCTTTACTTTTACCTTTATCTTTAACTTTGACGTTTCAACTTGCTTTTCTTTCCAGACCCTTTTAAGAATCACACATCCCTCTTCACATCTCAATGCCTCTTTCCCAAGTTTCAGTTCTTTTCCTCTTTTCCTGTATTTCACAGTTTAGTCCCAATCCTTAATATCCTAACCTGAAGAGTGAAGCAGAATATCCTCCGAAACGTTTGCGTCTATGAGCAGAATTACAAGGCGTTACGTCCCACAAAACCGTAATGTTCTGTTGAAACTATTTCACAATTTCGTATACACAGGACCAAGCCCTCTACGTTTTCCGGCCAGAAGTCAAATCTGTATAGCCTCATTCGGCTCCCCTTAAACGCAGATAATTGTCCGCTTCTGCTACAACGTCGTTTTGTGCTCCTGGCACCCTGATAACCCACTGTAATCAAGACAATTAAAATCGGGATTGAAACTATTATGTCTGCCCACTAAAACAGTCCGTATCTCTCTTTAACCATTTTCCCTTATTACTTTCGCTACGGTACTTCATCCACATTTGTTGTTCGGCTACCGAATCTGGAAGTTTTCCTGCCACACTGTGTGAATTCACCCGGAATAGTGATGTGGCTTTCGCTGCGTACGTGTGTGCGGTAGCAAAGCTCTGGACTTGGAGTTACATAATTCGAATCTCAACTCAGTTTCTCAACTGTGTGATCTCCGTGGATATTCTCGGTCTCTCTATCGACTGGGTAATTTGGCTAATGTGGCTACGTTTTGACTTGAATTAGAAGCGTCCTTGGTTTCATTCTCGTTCGGGACACCAACTGTTCTCCTGGTATCTTGTTGTTTTCCTCAGTCTCTCTATGAACCGTAAGTGAAGTGTATTAAATTAGTTGCGGTTGCTTCCTTAGTCAAAATATGTATTTCATAATTCACTATTACACCGAGCTCGGTGGCCGTTCGCATGCTGAAATTGCGATTTCGAATCCCATCGAAGTCATTGATGCTTTTCTCTTATGAATATTTTGTGTTGTAGGTATATGTAGAGGCCTCTGAGATAAGTCAATTCCTTTTCAGGGGAGTTCTACGGAGTGTGTGTGTGTGTGTGTGTGTGTGTGTGTCATTGAGTGTAATCAGATGCAACAATAGTCTGTGTACGTACAAATGATAAAGTATGATGGTGTCAAACTAAAAAATTCTTTGTAAATAACCAAATCGACGCACAGTGCTTTTTCATATATGTTTATTTCTGTTCTCTCTATGTTTCGGACAGCTACGTGTCCATCAACAGGAGATTTAATTTTATCAATACGACATCTGGTATATGTCACTGTGTGTAGATGACCTTTCTGGTATGCAGGTTCCATCCAAACCTGCGTACCAGAAAGGTCATCTACACACAGTGACATATACCAGATGTCGTATTGATACAATTAACTCTCCTGATGATGGACACGTAGCTGTCCGAAGCATGTAGAGAATAGAAATAAACATACATGAAAAAGAATTGTGCATCAAGTTGGTTATTTAAAAAGATTATAACGAGATGCACGGTCAACAAAACATAAAGTTAAAAGAATTCTCTCTCACACACGCATTAGACACTCTAGACTTTGCAATGAATAATTTACAGAGTCCTTAAGTGAAATGTGGGCCGGGTAGATTAGTTGGCATAGCGACTGATCTACGGACTGGACGGTCCGGGATCGAATCCCAGTGGGGAAGAGATTTTCTGCCCGTCCAGACCGGCCCTGGGCCCCACCCATCCTCCTGTAAAATGGGTACCGGGTCTTTCCCGGGGGTAAAGTGCGGCCGGGGCGTGGCGTTGACCATTCACCCCCTTCTAGTGTCGCGGTCATGGAAGAGTAGAGCTATACCTCTACCCACTTTCTGGGCCATGCCGGACCTGTACCGGGATCACTTTACCTTACCTTAAGTGAAATACTGATCAATTAGGCGGCCGGGAGAGCTCAGTAGGTATAGCAACGGGCCGGGGATCGAGTCTCAGTGTGGCTGAGACTATCTGTACCTGTTCTGACCGGCCCCGTGGCCAACGCAACCTTCTGTAAAATGGACACCATGTCTTTCTAATAGGTAAGGCAGCTGGAGCTTGGTGCTGACCTTTCACCTCATTCTAGAGCCGAGGTTCCAAAGGTGTTGCTGCTATACCTCCGCCTCCTCTCTGTGCCTGCATAGGCATGTCACGTGGTGACCTTTAACTTTACTTATCAGCATGTGAAGTCATAAATAAAAAAATAGATAATTAATAAATAAAATCCCTTTATGACTAGGCCTGCATTACAATATACTTTCTATATTACAGCAGAGTCTTTCAATATCCTATCATTTAATTCTTTACTATACTGAATTCCAAGAATAAAATATATCATGTGAAAATATTTCCTTGTTATCCACTCGTTACAACGCAGAAATGTTCCTTTGAATAAACTGGATTATCTACCCCAGCGTCGCGATAAATACAGCTTTAAAATAATGGGTTTCTTGTCACAAGGGTATTTTAGAATAAATAATAATAATAATAATAATAATAAATCTGGTAAGAATTATTTATCTTATAGACCAAGCGTCACAAGAATGAATATAACAGACTTCGGAATGTTTCTGTACACTAGTTTAAATTGAAAAATTGGGTAGTTGGTTGAGTAGAGTTAAAAAATTCTGCTCGCGAACCTTGCGTAAGACAAGTGGATACTCACGCTCACACACACACTCACACTCACACACACTCACTCACATTCACAAACACACACTCACACCCACACACACACACACACACACACACACACACACCCACACACACACACATACACCCACACACACACACACCTCACACACACCTCACACACACACACACACACCCCACACACACACACACTCA
>Ga0123354_10007151_pt1 | contig 16725 bp, 11 predicted proteins | sample TergutLab28metaG_2_FD_97872 | JGI IMG/M metagenome (GOLD analysis project Ga0123354, IMG submission 97872) | Labiotermes labralis P4 segment gut microbial communities from Petit-Saut dam, French Guiana - Lab288 P4 | ecosystem: Host-associated > Arthropoda: Insects > Digestive system > Gut ...
ACACCCCTCTATCCGCAAAAGTTGGCACTAACTTCGCCGACCGGCGGCGGCCGCTCTGTCGGTATTGTTCGCGTGCGGACTAAGGCCACGGAGTTTAGTTTAGTGGAAGAAAACTCACCGCGAATTGAGATCAGTAACACACACCAATGTATGTTATTAAATTTAAAGTGCTTATTACTCTACTTGGCTCTTCTTAATGACATGCTTTGAAAAAATATCCATAAATGTATTCCCCCCCCCCGAGATCGCTCTACCCATAGTTACGTCCAAACGACGTATGTTAATTGCATCGTCTTTTCTTCAAGGAAACTAAATTGCGTTTTCCATTACCAATGAACATAGTCGGTCCCATCGGTCCCATCTTCAAGGGTCAAAGAAAATGGGACCGATAGGTTGTTCCGAACTCTTGGTAAGGAATTACCACCATACGCTGCGTAATATCCCAGAAGAGCGCAGATCTCAAACTCATGTCTGAACTTCTGCGTAGGCCTCCTAAGCGTAGGGTGACCTATTAAAGCAAATCAGCTTTTAACCCCATTTCCTTATAAATAGAACCGTCTAGTGCATATTAATATGTTCGCCTTGACAGAAGGTATTGTTACATCAAGGAATCTATCATGTAAAAATTGATGTCAAAATACGCATTCATCTTTCAATACTACGCCATCATATTGCGTCCACATCAAGTTCATTTCTGTTTCTGACCACTATTTTTTTTTTTTCTGAGCGTCTTTAGCCGCACGCTTCCACCGTCGGCCTGGGCCGGTCCATACTACATGCATAACAACTTTCAGTTCGAATTTTACGTTGTGTACTGTACTAAAAGTTACCTGTATTTAAGAGAAACGCTCCACCTTCAATTTCACTTTCTCGCTCAGTATGGAAACAGCACGTCCCTCTGAAATTGCGGTGAATATCTACCAGACTACACAGCGTCATGTCTCAGAAATCAGCACCTCTATATTCCTCGTTGTGGGAACCTCAAACTTGCATCACTAATTATTTTGCTGTCTGATAATTCGCCGAATAATATCATGTAGTTAGAATATCTTAGTGCTGCATCATAGCTGACGTTTTCTATCTAATTAAAGATATGGATTTTTGGCTCTGAATAATAGTAATTAATTTATCAATAAGCGTAGAATAGATATGTACGCAATCTAATGTGATTTTGGTTAGTATCTGTAGTGGATCTGAGTCTGAAGCTTTGTTCTGTAGTGCGCCACTAGGAAGGGTAAGGCTAACTAGGGAGGGACTGAAATCGAATGGGCAAAATCAACTGCAGTTACTATTGTTGTATGCGTTGGCCACTGACATTAACGGAATGTTGTAGGCTGAAAGTGCTCAAGAAAAGGAAGCTGAGGAAGATATTTGAACGCATAAGGGACCAAGTAACAGCGGACTGCAGAGCACTGTATAATGAGGAGCTTCGTAATTTGTTCCCTAAACCAGACATTATTCGGGTGATCAAGGAAAATTTGGTACGGGGGACATGTGGGGGGAGGGGGATGCTTACAGGGATTTGGTGGGGAAAAATGGCTGAAAAAGGCCTCGTGGAAGACCAAGGCGTAGAAAGGACGATAATGGTAAAATACATCTTGTGGAAATGCAGCGGAAGAGAGTAAAGTGAATTAAAATGGCTCATGACAGGGACAAGTGGCGGGATCTTGTAAACATGGTGATAACCCTCGGGTTCCATAAAATGAGGGGTTTTCTTGGTTAACCGAGGAATTATTAGCTCTTCAAGAAGGAGTCTGTTCCGTGGAATAAAACCTGTATAGATGCCACTTGTATTTGGCAGTCAGGGTCACATTTTTGCGGTTATATTTTGAAAGATGTTTTAAATTCGCGCACACATTAAATGTTATTTCCACAAAGTAAGGCAGCCGCCCGCTTATTGGGATTGCGGGTTCGAAACCCGCCGGGGCATGGATGTCTGTTTCTTGTGGATTTTGTTTTGTCAGGTAGAAGTCTCTGCATCAGATTGATCATTCGTCCATAGGAGGCATACCGAGCATAGATCATCTAGATACTGAGTGTGGTGTGACTGTAATCGAAAAGCCTCGATAATGAGGAGGCCCTGGCCCACTAGGGGCTGTTGCGCCATGGTGGGAATGTGGTAGGTGCCAATGGCGTAGCTAAGTTTTCTGATGTTCGAGGCGAGTAATCACAATGCAGGCCCTTATCAGAATTTTTATCTTTAAAACAATTACAAATATTTATTGAATATCCTCATACTAGGCACGGTAATATGAATATTTTTTTTGCACGCAGAAAATAAAAATTTTCATTTGAAATATTAATTTTGTCGCCCAGTATCCTGCCCCTTCGACTCAGCTGCCCGGTGCGACCGCACCATTCGCCACTCCCCTAGATTCGTTTCTGGTAACAGCGTTCCAGAATCACAATGAAATAATTAAAGTGTTGCGTCATCCCTGTTGTGTTTGTTAGAACCTAAGGTAATTCTATAAAGATGTAGCAATCGTAACACAACTATATATCAGGTGTATATATAATTTATCAATATCGACTACATGTTTCGGCCATTGCTGCTGTGGCCATCTTCAGGTTTTATACAATTTTTATCAGAGAAGCTATATATATATGATATAATATAGAACAAATTATTAGTGTAGGTAAGGGGGAACGATATCTCGTTTTACACAAAGTCGGTGGGCGTGTGTGCAGATGGTAAAGACCAAGCATATAACATGTGTTGTCTTAAAGTGGTATTTATGAGCAAGATGCCGCGTCCGTCCATCATACACACTGCACTACTCTAGGCCCACTCGCTTTTACAAGTATGTTTGTAGCGTCATAATCCGAAACCTCGTACAAAGTTACCTTATTTGAAATAATGTATGAAGTTCATAATAGTGCGTCTAAACTAATTTGTTACATAGATTAAGGGGTAAAATATACCGTAACCAATGAGAAAATGCGCGCGAAATACGACTTACCTACATTCCTTTTCTTTTTTATCATTTAAGTTGTTTGTGACGTTTACTGCAAATTTCATTGCTATATCACACGGAACAAGTTCAAAATGAAATGCATAGCTGTACAGAAAATTTAATTTCGCCACATTTCCTAAAATTTACATGTCATTATGTAACGCTAACTGTTTGTCACAGATTTCGGGTGTGTTGCTGGACAGTGTTGCCAGCTACAGAGCTGTATTACTGTCTCACGTAGTCCACTGATCTGGCTGAAGCGTCGGTAACGCAACGTCTCGCTCGGTGAGCACGTAGCCTGAGGGAGGGGAAAGAAAGACTAAAAGTAGTTTGTAATAGGTCGTAATTGATAGGCGACAGTCAATCACGTAGAGTATCGTAGCTGATTCTGTAATTCTTCATCTTCAGTTTAAATTTGGAGATAAAATGGCAGTTCACATTAAGGACGCGGTAAGCATTCATGTGTTCCAAGTTTGTAACGTTTTAGTGTACAGATTGGTAGAAAAGAGCAAATCCACATAGTCAAGGCACTGGTTGAGGTTGCCAGTAAAGCGCAAAGCCACAAAGTCTAGACACTGGTTGAAAAACTTGTAGCAAAAGGGGTGATACCGTAATCGTTCAGTCATATGTGGTCCCGAGTTGCCCTTAGTTATATTTCGTAATTGTATGACATACCCTGTAACACAGTACGAAAGATTTTGTCAGAATCCGTAAGAACTCTTGGGTCCTCAGGATAAGAGATTGTACATGGTACAAGACATAGGTTATGACAAGTTAACTGAGGAAGTAGAAGTACATAACTTACTTTGCCAAAAAATTGGTAAGATGTTTAGCAGGTTGAAGAGTTCTCTACAAGAATTTCTGGTTCCAGTGCCAATTGTAATTCGGACCGTATTATTTTGTATTTTAAAAATACTTTTGCTGTATGAGGTATTTCCCCAGAATATTAAACCATAGTTTGTAATTGAAGGAAAGTAAGAAGAGTTTATAATTTTTAATGTGTTACATGTCATATAAGGTGTAACCACTCAAATTGCAAAACAAGCTGCACTTAGTTTTGGTACAGTGATTTCTATATGACTCTTCATGTACCTATATCATCAGTTATTGTCCTACATATTTTAAGGTGAATGTTTTGGAAATTAATTTATTATCATAGCCAACATTCTAGTAAGTGTGAGAGCTATTCTTAGTTATGAAGTGCATGAAGTTAGTGTTGTTGTTGTTTAATGATAATAATGTAGTTTTAAACCATACATTTATGTTCTTAATTGTATTATATCTTTTATAAATTCATTGGGGTTGGGGTTAGTAACAATTCAACTTATGTCATATGCAAAAAGGATTTAATGGATTTGATATTATCTTTATTTTTTGTAATTTTTGGTGGGTCATTAATGTGAGCAAAATAATCAATGGATGAAGTAGAGATTGTTGAGGGATTCCTGTTTTATTACTCCCCATCTAGAACAAATTAAAACATTTAACATTTAAAGTTACTCTCTGGTGTCTATTTTCCCAATAAGATTTAGTCATTATATAAGCTTTGCCTGTTATGCCATTGAACTTTATTTTGTCAGTAAAATAATGTGGTTGACACAGTCAAAAGCCTTTTCTAAATTGCAGAAAGTTCCTCCCAACTAGTATTTTATTATTAAGAGCATATAATATCTCTGTTATGAGGTTATAAGAAGCCATTTTTGTTGATAACTTTGATCTGAAGCCAATTGTTCATTTACTAGTATATTGTTAATATTAATGTGTTTCAGTAATCTTTCGTATGTAACTTTTTCAGAAACCTTTGAAAATGAAGTTAGAAGAGAGCTATATTATTCTTGTCACCTTTTTTTAATACTGTTTATATCACTGAATATTTTAATTGTGTATAATTGTGTAGGGAAAATTCCTGTTGTAAAGTTTTATTACAAATGTGAGGGGAGAACTAATACAAGGAGCACTAAGTTTTGGTATTTTATTTGAGATTTTGTCATATCCATTTGAACTTTCTGAATGTGTGGAATTGGTAACTCTTTCTGTTTACTTAGTTGATGTATGATTGAATTTCATATTTGGATAAGGATTACTATATAATTGAGATAAGTACTTTAAAGGAGTTCTTTCCTTGTTACAATTTATATTGTTATCATTTGTAATATTTTAAGTAATTTTCTCAGTTATTGAGAGGAAATAAGTACTAAAGGAGTCTGAGATAGATTGGTAATAATGACTATTATTTCCATCATTATTAAACCAATAAAATTCTTCATTAGTATCTCTTTTGCCTATTTCTGTTTTTATTACAGTCCAGTTGGTTTTAGTTATGATATTAGAAGGCAGAATCTGTTTGTTATACAAAGTTCTTTTGGCTTGTCTGATGACATTATTCAAAATTTTGCAATAAAGTTTGTAACACCATTTTAATTTTAGGTTAGTGCTATTTCCACTAAGTAGATAACGTTCTCTTTTACGTTGGCACAAGATTTTTATATAAGTTTCTAGCTGCAGTTTATTATTAGCTCTATCAGTTTTTGTTGGTAGGAAAACTGGAGTAAAATGGTCTTAGGAATTAAGCAATGAATTGAACAGAGTATGAGCATCCTTATCATTGTCAATGCCAAAAAAACATCATCCCATGTTGAATAACTTAAATTGATCTGGAATTCAATTATGGAGTTTTTATTAATATTTCTAATAGTTTTTATGTGATAATTTTGGTTTTGAAGATTTATTTTATTTTCTGTTAATAATTGGGCATCATGATTGGAAAGCGCATTAATCATAGGATCAGTAGTATAGTTATTGAACTGATGAGTGTCTACACATACATTATCAATCACTGTACTAGATTTTTTCTTGATTTGAACCTGGCTGGTCAGGTTATATGAGATTAACATAGCATCAGTTTGCTTTTTCATGTCGTTCTCTGGTAGGTAATTTATATTTGTATTACCACATATAATAAACTTTAGACCTTTTTATAAAGTTTTTTAATGATATTATCCAGACCATTGATAAACAATTTCAAATTTCCAAAGGGAGCTATATATATATGGTTTTTATACAGATACTGGTAGGTGAAGGCTGTAATTTTATTGTGCGCGCTTCGGTATCTTGGTATTTGCAGAACTCATTTATGTTTATGTTAGAGAATTGTAGGTCCTTTCGAACAAATGCTTTGGAACGAGAACATGTGCATCACATTGAAACGTGCTTTAAAATTAGTCTACTTTGTTTATCTGCTCCATAATGTTATGTATATTAATCTGAAGAGGAAAGTCATTAGATGGTAATAAATTTAACATCCGAAATAAAACAGAGTTTTTGTAGAAAATTATGTCAGAAGTGCATTGTAATTAGGCTTGCAAGTGAATTTATACATTCTGGTTACTATCATTTGTTGTTGGGGATATGGAAAAATTAAGTACATTGTACTATATACTATGGTGCTGATAAGTCCTTAGCCAGACCAGGAAGGAAACAAGCACGGAAGAATGTCAGGGACACACGCGTTTCAACAACATTGAGATGTGAGCTGTCATCAAGTTTTTTTCCTGCAAGGCAAAGCGCTGAAGGAAATTCATGCTTTTCTGACAGAAACATCAGCTTGTCTCCTTCCTGCAAAGGACTTAGCAGCTTTCCCATAGGTATGAAGTTAACAACAAATCTTCAATCAGCAATTAAAGTTGAAAGTATGACAGAAGTATTCAAGCCTGCATTATAAGAGTACCTATTACTTCATTCCTATTCATTTGATGAATTGACTTCAGTTGAAAATTTATATTTCTGAGACAAGCGTGTGTGTTGACGTGTATAATATTGTGTGCATACTTTTTTGGGGGGTGGGGGTGGTGGGAATTCTTAGGAATATTCACATTAAACATTGGTATTGGTACATGAGGTGACTTAATAATTTTGTTGTCATATACAGTATGTGTAAATATACTGTATGATATGTGTGTTTATTATTGTTACAAGTAGTTACTACTGTTTATGTGTGAAATAAGTTTTGCACGTGCTTTATGATATTTTCCACAATCTTTGGCTTAGTCCAATGAAAAATCTGTGAAATATGTATAAATTCTATAATGGTCATCTTCTGGGGTGTGGTAGTGTGCACTCTGGTAGACATTTACAGGCGTTCAGTTCTAAGTCTGTCAGCTTGGAGTCAGCAGGATCCCCTGAAATATCGGTAAATTTTTACCACATTACATGGCATGACATTGTAGATGACATCACTTGAATTGCTTGCATGGTGTTTTTGAGTAAAGTATTGTAAATGTTTCAAGTAATGCCAGCCAATCAACACAGTAACCTAATACTGGACATTATTTCTGAGCCATTATATGAATTTGTTTATATTATACAATGGAACAGATTGAGTCCGTTTCATTGCTTCAGTATGTAAGTTGCAGTAAAAGAATTTCTTCAATGTTTATACGAAGCATGGCAAGTGAGGAGACGTACATGTTGTGATAGTGGAACAGGTTGTAATAGGTAGTCAAAAAATTCAGTGTTTCATTTGTATTATTGTTATTTTAGAACGAGTTTGAAACGAAGCTTACAGAGGCGGGCAGTTCCCTTGTTGTTGTAGATTTCTTTGCACAGTGGTGTGGTCCATGTAAGGTGATTGCACCCAAAATTGAGGTAAGTGATGAAACCTCAGGCATCAGAATGTGGCTGTTTTTAAGATTTAGTTCGTCAATGCTGTGTTGCTAAGATGTTTGTATATGATATGATATAATAAGATACATTTGTTAACTGCAGTTGGGTTGACACCCCATGGCAGTAGTACAGTACACACACACACACACAAAATACACAGAACAACACAATGAAATAGTATACCCAGTACAGAATGTACATAACAATAAGAATATGTGAACTAACAAAAAATACCTAACAATAAGAATACATTATTTACAAAATTAAACAGAAGCATACAAAACATACAGCTGTATATACAGTAACACAAAATAGGACCAGAGGAATATGAAGCAGCAAACCTCATTTGATCTGTATATCTTCTAATAATGATAGATACCCTGTTACTAAGACCCTCACTCCACTTCACTACACTTGTCAACACTTCACTTTTTCTTCCATTTAAAACTTAACCCAACTACACTCTACTTCTACACTTGACATTTCACTTTCCCCATTTAAACTTCACCCAACTACACTTCACTACCCTCTCATTTGTCTTAACCCCATTTAAATTTCCTACTGCTTCATTTCACCTCACATCACTGTACTTCACCTCACTTCACTTCACCGCGTTTATTATTGCTTTCCTAACTCTCTAAAAGTTTTAGGTTTACAAGGGAAAGTCCCTAACGTTTCTGCAGGTAGTTGGTTCCAGTTTTTCATGGTCCTATTTACAAAGGAATACTTACCGATATACGTTCTTTGCTTCCTGTCCCTAATTTTCCAAACATGATAAACCCTATTTAAATAGTAAGGCCTTCGCAACCTGTTGCGTATAGCTTTCCATGCCCGTTCCCCAGAATACAATTTAAAAAGTGCACATAAGCGTGCTATCATCCTACTGAGCCACAGTTTACAAGTCAGAATCCTTCATATGATTAGCAAATTGAGCAGCTTTCATTTGTACTCAGTCTAAGACATGTATCTGTCCTTCTCTGCATGGATCCCAGCATGCAGCTCCATATACAAGAACAGGACATACCAGTGACGTGTAAGCTAAACATTTTGTATTCCTATTTCATTTTTTTGGGAACACGCATTACAAAGTGAAGTGCCTTCCAGGCTTTTTGCGCTGTGTAATTTACTTGGTCCACACAGTTTAAATTGCTTCGTATGATTATTCCCAAGCATTTACAACTGCTTGCTTCCAGAATTTTTTGGTCACAAAGGGAGTAACCCAATGGATTTTTAACCTGAGCTCTCATAAATCTTATTGCCTTACATTTACCGGGATTTATTTTCATCCCATTTTTTACGGCCCACTCCCTCAAGGTTTCCAGATCCTTCTGCAACTTTTCTATCTAGGTTTTATTTGTGTTTGTGAATGAAACGTAAATGTGGGGCATGGGCAGAATGGTATTCTTGAACAGGTAAACAGTTTGTCTAGACATATTTTTTTTATTCTTTATGTAAATATAAATTATCAACTGCTCATGATGAATTATAATTTTTATTCTTAGCAAAGATTGGTTGATTGATTGTTTTATCATGCTTGTTGCTGGTCATGTTCTCTTCAGCAGTAAATTCACAGTATGTCTTTTTTGATGACTCATAATGCTGTTATCCTGCACCTCTCCTATTCATAGGTGTGATGTGATCACAGCATAAATTTTTTAGCAATTTTTAAATGAAACTGAGTTTCAGGGCAGAGAATTTATAAGAACTGTTATTAACTAGGGACTGTATTGACAGGAGCTTGCTGCAGAGTACCCAGATGTTGTTTTTCTCAAAGTTGACGTAGATGAATGTGAGGATATAGCATCAGATTATGAAATCACAGCAATGCCAACTTTTGTTTTCATCAAACACAAGCAAAAGGTGAGTGGGTTTTTCACATGTATAACTCATGTCCATTCACATTCAGACGTCTTTATTACCAAGTAGATTATAAGTGATACAAGATTTTAAACTTATGATCCTGTAAATGCAAATGTAAAAGCAGCCAGCCAAGACTAGTTCAGCACAAACATAAATGTTATACTCTCTACCAGTGAGTCATACATAAGATATTACAAGTCATTTTTCCTTGAAATGGACTTATGTTGAGAAAAGGGCGTATTGTTATGAACATGTGTTCACAATCAAATAATCTGCTAAAAATTCATGCTACAGTAAATGTAGCTGTTAGTTTCCCAGAAAAAAATGCCTGATATGTATATGAACCTACCAAACCAATGATGACCTTTAAAAAAAGATTTCAGTGTGTGGCATCAGTGTTGGATGTAGAGAACAGTTGGAGATGGGCACATTGACAAAAGAAAAGTGCTGAAAGTTTGTGTCAGTAGCCTGCATATGCAGATGAACTAAAAAATACTTGACAAGTCATTTGCTTGCTTTAACATAGTTTGATGACCATGTGTAGTTGATTAGCTCTGTTAATTTATGCTTTTAGACATGCAGGATTTCCTAGGTCACTGTTGCAAACTCTTCGTGTACTTCAGGCCTATGGAATAGTTAGACTGAAAGTAGAAACCCTATATGTGTAAGGTACATGCCCTTGTTCCTTTTTTCCCATTGTGGATGACAGTGGAGGCAGTGATGTACTTTTGGACTAAATATGCTTATGGATCTGGTCCACAGTGGGGTTAGCCAGATCATCAGTGTGTTAACCATTTAATTACTGGTACCTAGTGTCCAGCTGTACTCCCAATGTTGATTTATTCATGCAGATCTACTTTAATATTATCCTCCCATCTGTGCCTAGGTCTTCCAAGTGTTTTCCTTCCCTCAGATCTCCCCACCAAAATCCTGTATGCACTTCTCCTCTCCCCCATACATGCTACTTGCCCCACCCATTTCATTCTTCTTGATATGATCACCAGAATAATATTTGGTGAGGAGCGCAGCTCATTAAGCTCCTCATTATGTATTCTTCTCCACTCCTCTGTGACCTTGTCCATCTAAGGCCCAAATATCCTTTTCAGCACCCTATCGTCAGACACCCTCTGCCTCTGTTCCAGCAAGTTTGAATGCTTTCAGAAACTTAGTTGGGGAGATAAGTCTCTATATATAGTACTGGTATTGATACGGGCATGGGAAATACACTAAAATGCAGTAGTGTATAACATTACAGGCTTAGCAGCATAAAGGTTAGTGATAATTGAGAACAGTTTCTTAAATAAGTTGTATGCTTCTGGGTACAGTACAAAATTGTAGTATTTTTATTCCTTTTTATGTGAATGTATATCATTTTCTTTTTAGATTGATGCCTTTTCTGGAGCCAATGCTGATAAGGTGAAACAGCACGTACTCAAGTACAAGATATAAGTAAGAAACAGCAAAAAGCATGTGCATTAAGAAATATGAAGCTAAGGCATGAATTAATTGTTGGCATAGTACACTGAGTATATTGAATTAATTTTAATCACGCTTTTCATGTGTGTGATACAAGCAACAGATCAGCACAGCCAGGTAATGGTTAAAAAAATCTGGGGTTAATATTTCCTCCTCTTTAATGCATAATAAGTTTGCTGTGGGTTTCTTTATATAGTGTATATATTGCTATAGGTATATAGTTGGGTGTATATGGAAATATATATATCATTATGAAGTTCTAGCTAATTATATTGGACTTACTCAACCTATCTAACAAATTTCATGCACTGAGAAGTAAACACATTCGATTCACAGTTCCTTTCCTTTCAACAATCCAGGAGTGCCTGAAATAAACTTCTCTGCTGTCCAGGATGTTACATCACATGTTTGTTACCACAACAGCTGTACTGTATAATAATTACGCACAGTAAACTTTTTTTTTGTGGTACTAAATACAGTGCAGTGGAGTCATTTTATTGTAGGAGGCTGTGAATGCAGTAAAGTTCTGAGAGCATCAAGGTGTTGATTTCCCGTCAGTCTTCATTTAAAAGCAGCTGTAGCGGTGTCTTTGCTCCTTAACAAAAACACACACATTGTACATTTTGAGACTTCATTAAAGTGACTCCTTTAAGAGCTAACTGTGAATTCCTGCTGCAGGAGAATGAGATTTCATTGAAAGCAAAGGCAAATATGTATGGTAATACACAAATTACTGTTTTGTCACTTGCCCTTTATTAGATGTAAAAAAAAATAATTTTTAAGGGCTTGTCTTGGAGGTTAGGTTGTATTTGTCACACAGAAGTGAACATTTTAATACTTGAAGTCAGAGGTGCCAAGGAACTTCCATCTTTTTGGGTGGGTGGGGTGACTCACACTGTAGCTCCTACAGTAAAAATTAGTGTTTATGTTTCTCTAATAGATGTGATGTTGAGACCAGCACAGAAGAGAAGTGGAACAATCAATCTGGGGTCAGTTGGAATTTAAAGCTTAGTGTTCATATGTTTTGGCATTATAATAATTGTTTAGTGATATACATAAGATGCAGCAGCGTTAAAAGAAAACTGCATTCCTGAAATTAACATGAACTGAAAAGTGAGGACAGCATAATATGAGAGAAAATCTTTGGGGCAGGGGATTACATTTCCAAACCAGTATATGTGATAGAGTTTGTGTAATAATGCCTTTTTTAAATTTGTTTGGCATATACAAGTGACATATTATGATAGTGTATTTATATGAATAAATCAGATTTTTAAATTTGAAAGTATTATGTATGGATTCCAGATTTCATGTACTAAGTGGAAACTCGGGAACTTCACCAATGACAGTGTCATGTAATTAATTTGATGTTTAGTTTAAAATTGATAGATAAATATTGTGAATTTGTATTCAAAGTTTGTAATTCTACTCCATTCTCTCAAGACATTTGTATTCTGAGTTCACATTTCCACCCCATTCTGGCAAGATATTTGTATTCAAAGTTTATAATTCCACACCACTATTGCAAGACATTTGTATTTGAAATATGTAATTCCACCTCAGTCTTGCAAGACAGTTTCAGCTGTGTTTCCTTCATTGAGCTTTCTGATATAAGTGATGTACTGCATTATTTCTTTTGAAGCTGGTATAAAAGGAATTAAATGTTAACTTATGAACTCTTTGTGATGATATGATGATGATCATAATTAGATTAAATCTTTATAAAAGTATGCGGTATAACTCATTTCCTTGCAACTTTCTATCTTTTGTTCTAGAGTCTAAGATTCTTAATCTTCTGATGCATATATCAGAACATAGTACTCAGGAATACAAAAAAAAAAAAAAGATAAATGAACAAGAAACATAGAAGTTATTTTTATGTGGAGATAAAAGTTGACAAAAACCTGGTCATAATTATCAAGCATTACATAAAAGTTTCTAGTTGGCCTGTATCACTAAAACCTATGGTACTAGTTATGATCAAGCATCACATAAAGATTTTAAAACAGTCCATCTTGCAAGCATATTGGAGAAATTGTCATTCAAGTCAAAGGTGGATGAGTATAAAAATGATGTAAATCAATGCATATGGTAGTTTTTATTAATGAATGTCTTGCTTCTTTATCCTGTACGTTGTGATTCCTGAGATAAGTGGTAATTTACCTCAAAATGCAAGTCTCGTGTTCACATCAAACACCACTTTATTTTCATGATTCATGTCTACTGGAAAACATACCTAAGTGTGTTATAGCATATTTTCATATTGTACTGATCTAATGGCCTTAGAATTCAAATAACTACGTTCCTGTAAATGTGAATTAACTGCACTGTGCTTGATAGTACATCCAAATATGTTGATCTTTTTTAATGCCTTGTATTTATTTGCTGCAAGCCATGGTGAGTCCTATATACATACAGACATGCGCTGCTTAACAACGGGGATACATTCTGAGAAATGTGTCGTTAGGCAATTTTGTCACGCGAACGTCATATGATGTACTTACGCATATTACTGTACTGAATACTGTAGACAATTGTAACACAATTGTAAGTATTAATATCATAATCTTAAGGGACCATTGTCATATATGCTGTCCGTCATTGACCGAAACACCATTATGCGGTGCATGACTGTATATGTTCCAACTACACATTAGTTTGAAAGGAGATGCCTATATATATATATGGTTATAGTTATATGTATAAGAGTAATGTTTGGAATGGCTTGACTACTAGTTAAATGAAATTTTTTAACATATGTAACATACATGCCTGCAGTTATGTCTGTGAGAAGACAAACTATTGTTTCGATAAATACAACTGTATTGCTTTTGTAAGGTTCACATATTTTTGAATTAAAAAAATTATTTCAGACTAACTCTCATTTTCTATACGTATAACTACATTCTTTTGAAACACAAAATTCTTTTAAAGTACACTACAAGATTCCCAGTCAAAATGCAGAGTACATACTTAACTTTCCCACTGTAACACCAAGACCACAGCACATTTAACTGGGACGCATGTCATTGTTAAATTGCTTATTTTTTTATATTTTATGATGTACTTCTTCTATGCAACAGAATTTCATTACCAACTAGTTGCACATTGTTTTCGTATTTATTATAAAAAACTGCAGTTTTCAGCCATTTGCACCATACATATTTACTAACCTTGTAAATTCCTGAAGATGGCCAGGATATATGGCCGACACATGTAGGAGCTTTGTATAATATCAAAACATTGTGAAACTAGTTGATAGTGAAATTTGCGTGTAGCTTCATTTTGTACCCGTTTAAACTTACGATACCAATGACACGGCTACATGATATAATTAATGGCCACCTCACTTTGATGCAGTGGCAATGCATAGGCTTTGCAGTAGGTAGTCAAGAAGTGACTGAATGCTCATAGGATGAACATTCATTATTTAAAAAACTAGAAATACCCCACTGTATGACAAGGTGAACAAAACAGCCAGCACTAGCCCACCCTTTCTGAAGGGTCCACTGTAACTATTGAAATGCAGTTGTGACATCACACACCAACCATGGTGACTTGGATGCAATTGTCATGCACTCATGCCTACTAAGCACATTATACAAGTTAGATACCACAAAATGATTTTAAAACATGTTGTTACCATCTTCTCATAGTAAACAATACAATTTCTTAGGAACCTTAGCTTTTCAGGCTGCCCAAAAAAATTCTTCAGAATTCTCCATTTATAACTGCCATCTGTCATATCCTTATATGATGTTAGCAATGGTTGTGGCATTGTGCATATCTAGTGGGTTGCTTAGTCATATAGCTTCATGCTATCACAGGTAATGAAAAATTTAGAAAATTGTGTTCCAATACTTCTGTAGGATCCTCATATAAAGCATTTATAAGTGATATACAAACAGTTATATTGCCATCCACATGATCTCATAAACAAAATGGGAAATGTATGTATCACTGAACATTGAGGAACATGCATAGTCTTTGCATCCTGGACCCTTCTCAGATGGTCTTACCATTTAACCCACTGTGGTCTCACTTTCTGTTAATATTCAGTATGGTGCACATACTGTACACTGTTTCATGTCTGCATTCATTTGGTTGAATTTATTGGTGATACATAACCTCAGATCTTCAACCTACTGAAATATTTTTTAACTGCTGACTTGAAAACCATACTTCATACGAAGTTTGTAGGTACATTCAAAACAAATCTACAGTAGACATAAGTAAATATTAGATGTTATAATTGCACATTATTATTTTCCTTTTTTATGCGTCCCATAAGTTTCATGGAGAAATAAGGCACATAGTATTGATTACTATTGACAGAAACATGGTAACACTACTAACTGAAGTAGTCATAAGTGTAAGTACATCTTCATCTAAGTGCTGGTTATTGTGTATGATTTTAACCAACTTTAATTTTCTCAACAGATTTTAGCAGAACCCCCAAATATAAAACTGTATGAAAATACATCTGACAGGAGCCAAAGTGTTCCATGCAGATGAATTGACAGACGTCATTTCTCGCAGCTTTGCAAATGCATCTAAAGTTACAAACAGTTCATAGGTTGGCAAATTTAAAACCATATTGGAGCAAAGATCACTCCTTCCCAGGCATGCATGACGATCATGCAACATATGCAATGTACCACTGGTGCACTTCAATTTCTTTATTCTTGAATAAACTATATTGATTTTTTAATATTTTTGTCTTATAAAAACTTTACAACAATCTTCATAAAATGGACAGATGGGAGAGAATATAGTTTTGTTCAAAGTTCTCATGACAAGTAGGATGTAGCATGTCAGAGAAATGTTTGACATAATTTCACAACTTTCTTTGCCCCTAAAAGGTGAAAACATGTTCTTCATAACCCACTTAAATGTACACTATTCATCACACACAATATAATGAAATAAGCAATCAGCAATTCCCCATCCCACTCACTTTCTCATAGCTGACAGCACCTGTCATGTTATAGGTTGGTAGAATTCCCTTCACAAACAAGAATGCAAATGTCCATACATAACTAGCAATTAAGGTATCTGTACACCTGCTCATAACTTTTATCCTAGTGGGGTGGGTGTTTTAAATTTTAGTGCATGGTTTATGCAAAATGTATTATTGTAACAGAAAAAGATAAAATTATGAAATAAGTGGCATATTGTGGAAAATAAAACAGATTATTCAGCATACAGTAAATTTCCTTGTTGCCCTGTATATATATGTGTGTGTGCGGGGTAGTTCAGTCGGTATAGCAACTGAGCTACAGGCTGGATGATCCGGGATAAAATCCCAGTGGGGACAAGATTTTCTACCCGTCCAGACTGGCCTTGGGGCCCACCCAGCCTCCTGTAAAATGGGTACCGGGTCTTTCCTGGGGGTAAAGTGTGGCCGGAGCGCGCTGCTGACTGTTTACCCCCTTCTAGTGCAGCGGTCATGGAAGAGTAGAGCTATACCTCTACCCACCCCCAGGGCCACACCGGGCCTGTAACGGGATCACTTTACATATACAGGGTGTCCCAGGAGGAATGTGCAAGACTTCGGGAGAGTGTTCCTTATGTTAAAGTATACTGATATAACCCAAAACACCTATATCCAAAGTTGAACGGTTACAGAGATAATGGCCAAAGAAGTTTGAAACTTTGACAGCTGTTACACACTTCTTGATTACCAAATACATATTAAAACTGGCAGGAATATGTGGTTTCTGTAATGTTAATATCTGTACTTAACATGTAATTAACGTACAAGTGACATAAA
>Ga0123354_10007153_pt1 | contig 16724 bp, 8 predicted proteins | sample TergutLab28metaG_2_FD_97872 | JGI IMG/M metagenome (GOLD analysis project Ga0123354, IMG submission 97872) | Labiotermes labralis P4 segment gut microbial communities from Petit-Saut dam, French Guiana - Lab288 P4 | ecosystem: Host-associated > Arthropoda: Insects > Digestive system > Gut ...
CCCCCCCCCCCATATGTAAAAACACATATTTTTTTTTCGGGAAAATTTCAGGAGGTTTCTCTGTGCCCCCCCCAATAACAAAATGGGGGGGGGGGGGAGGCAAAAGAGGTATAGCTCCATACATTTTTAACTTTGCCTCTAGGTAGAGGTGACTTGTGCTTCACACCTCAACCACTTTATGCATGGGGAAAGAACTAGAAGGTTGGGCGAGCTTCGTAGCTGGTCTGGACGTTTGGAGAAGAGAAAGACAACCCATGTCTAGTCACTAAGTTCACTGAGCTATTCCAGTTCCAGTTCTGTGAAAGTCTGTACATGTGTGTGTGTGTGTGTGTGTGTCACTGATGATCATCAGATCATCTTTTATAATGCAGTGGGGTCCTTGTTTGCCAGTAACACACATTTCAGGTATAGTAGAGAACATTGCATGCATTTGCTCTCTGACCTTTGCTCTATGACACCTGGTAATCTGTAAGAGGTAACTCATGCTTCAGAGAAACTTGTACCCTCATCATGAGGGAGTAAGCACATGTCTTGAAAAGGTTGGTACAGTGGAGTCTCAACAGTCACAGACATTACAATTTTTTTCAGTATAAAAACTCTATTTGGCTCCAAGAACTAATAAATAAAAAAATGTGAAATCACCTCAGATGCAAAAAAAAAAAACATGAGACATTATTCTGAATAAAATACAAACACTTTTTGGAAGCTAGAAATGCATTGAATAAGTAAAGGAAAGTTCGTCCAATAGAGCCTGAAAGCAGTCGGCCACATTTAATGAAAGACAGAGCTTGACTGAGCTGAGAGTGATATGTGCAATAACAGAATAGTGGGGACAGCAGACTCTCAAGCCATGTGGTCCCAGTGTGTTTCACTGGAACCAGTCACAGGAGGTGGAAACACTGGTTTTAAAGAAGGCGATCACAGCACATTGAAATTTGGAACTTTGGGACCCTATTGTACCTTCCTGTCAACCTACATGGTATCATATCCCAGAAGACCATGTCCTGAAGTTTGCTGCTGTGAGAACCTCATGTCTCATGAAGTCAGTCGAAACTCAGCATTTGGTGTAGATCCTCACACAAAATGTCATTAATATCTGTTCAGTAATTTTAGAGATGCATATACAGTGTGTCTGGATGGACAAATGTGATGTGTCCCACTCGTATTGACTTTGTGCATGCCCAACGCAGAATGTACAGAATTATAACTACTCTGTCTGTCACAAGAAGACCAGAATGTTTATCTATTATGTATATGTCTTATTATTGGCATACTGCTATTTTACAACCTTCTAGAAGAATCTTTCTTTGCTGATTTCTTTTGCAGGCCATCCCGTATGTGAATGGTACCTTGTACAGCTTGTTGGCACACCCACAGCTTAATCATGAGGCCAAGCACATGGGTCTTTGTGGTGTGCTCGAGTACTATCTTAAGGTTAGTGTCTGGTCAGTTAGGGGCATTTGCTCAGTAAGGAGCTGGATGGTCAAGGAGTTCAGCACTGCACAAACTTGTCGGTGAAATGCATGGTACTGTTTGTCTGATGACCTCTGGCATGATGTTCTTATACAAGTTTACTACCAAATGCTTTCCACATCATTATAATTTTGTGCTCAATGTTAAATTGTGTATTTATCCATAAAACCTCTTCTAGTAGTCCACATGTAGGAACAGTGGACAGGTGGAATTTTGTGTCTAGTTGAATAGCATGTGGGCACTTTGTTCATATGGTAGGAGTGTAAATTGAACGGCTTGTCAGTTGTAGCAAGTGCTAGCATTGTGAAGTGAACAGTACTGACAGTCACTGCTACTGACATGTTGCATGTTATTATATTGCAGAACAGTGAAGGTGAGATGAGCAAACAGTTAGAATACATCCTGAAACTGCATCGAGGGGACTGCCAACCTGACCACAGTGCTACATCTGATGAGGAAAATGCTGATGATGATACGGTACGTCACCGAACCCTTCATTCAATGTGCTACATGTCTGGACCTGGTTGTAATCTGGTATCCAAACAGAGCATGTTGTTCGGAAGCCAGGTCTGTTTGTGCCCTCGTGGGAAGGTGGGGGAAGCACAATAACTTAGTGTGTTATCCCAGTCACATGTGGAGTGCTTCAGGTGAGACCTCTGACAGTGCCCATGCTGTGGCTGAGGTGGTTATTTGCCATTGTCTCACCATGGAGGCCTGGTTTCAGTCTCACACCAGTCCATGTTGAACCTTTGTTGGCTACAGTGGTACTGGGACAAGTTCTTCTCCCAGTACTGGCATTTCCACTTATCAGAATCATTTCACCAATGATACATATTTATTCATTCGTCTATTGCCAATTCTTTATACTCTTAGCAGATTGCAGTACCGTGAAATAATGTACTCTGTAATGGACCGACACAGTAAGTGCCTCCCTGCCCTATCCCCTATTGCACAGGCAGATGTTTTAAAACAGTGTCTTCTGTTCCAAATACCAAATGATGTGCAAGTCCAGCAATGTACTATTTTCAGAATCTTTTTAGAATTTACTTTCACAGTTCAGTAATGGTGTAAAGCCTTTAAACGTATTGAATGGAAATTTTTGTATAGAAGTCCAAAGAAAATGAACTTTTGTCTAAACATCCTGTTGTAATATGATATATACATACAGAGAAAGGAAACCATTAGTCACAACTCAATGTAGACAAAATTCTTTTAATGTGGCCATCATCAAGTGCTTTTACTTATAAAAATATTGAGAAAATCATGTGTACAACAGTAACATTTTATTAGCAAGTCTGAGATTTCATTCTTGCACAGTATGCATGAGTAACATTGAAAGTTTTGTAAGAGAATGAAATGGCAGTCTTACTAATCACATTTTATTGTTCTATACATGATTTTCTCACTGACACAGTCTTCATCTTTTGGACTTTGTCATTCATATGAAATTTTTAAAAACACGACAAATCGGAAGCTGGCTCTGCTTCCCTCTTCAGGTAAAGAAGCACCCAACCTGGTGGACCCCTTAGATCAAGCTATTGTCAGTTACTGGGTACAGCACAAACACTCAGCTTGTTCAGATATGTAACAGGAAACTGATCAGGTGCACAGGTGGTAAGAGAACAGGGCTGTAAACAATACAAACAGCCACAAGACTCACACAGGTGCAGCCTGTAACAACACAAAATACAATCATAAAGAAGAGCCATGTACTCTTATTGTAGCAGCCACAGATGCAACATGGAGAACCAGAGCACACACATTTAAAATTCCTAACATGACTGTCACCATCTGTAGAGAAAATTATGAGTCTTCATGGGATCAGATGTATTATGAGGGGGTGCTGATAAGTCCTTAGGCCGACCAGGAAAGAAACAAGCTACAGTGATCAAACTTGGTATTTATTCAACTTACTCCCCACGAAGCTCAATACACTTCTTAGCCCATTGCTCTAACTTTTGCAAGCCACTCAAAAAAAAATTCAGAAGGTTGTCCATCCAACCAGGTCTCTGCAGCAGCAATGACCTCCGCATTGGACAAAAAATGGCGACCTTTCAATTTTTTTTTCAGTCCAGGGAACAGATGGTAGTCCAATGGGACCAGATCCAGAGAATAGGGTGGGTGATCAAAACAATGGAAGCCCAGGTAGTCCAGTTTCTTCTGGATTGCAAGTGCCCAGTGAGCCAGGGCATTGTCATGCAAGAACAAGACCCCCTTGATGACCTTCCCTCGGTGTTTTTGTTTCAAAATGTCCTTCACTTGCAGCAGCAGAGATCAGTACTACTCCGCATTGATAGTTTGGCCATTTGGAAGATAATCAACATGGAGGATGCGGTCTTGATCCCAAAAAATCAAGGCGAGAACTTTTCCAGCGGATTTTTGCACTCAAAATTTTTTTGGGCAGGATGATCTGCTATGCCGCCACTCCATTGGTTGTTGCTTTGTCTCTGGGTCATAGTGATATAACCAGGTTTTGTCCATGGTCACCAATTGCGACAGGAAATCATTTGGATCACACCAAAATAATTCCAAAATTTGCTCAGACGACTGGCACTGCTGACATTTTTGATGCGTGTTCAGGCGTTTTGGGACCTATGTCATGGTGAGCTTCCACATGTCCATATCTTCATGAATGATGGACCCAACCCACTCACATGAGATGCCCAGTTGCTCAGCTATTGATTTAGCCAAAATCCGGCAGTCTTCCAAGATTAGCTCGTGAATTTGATTAATAATCTGTGGGGTGGTCACTGTTTTGTGTCTTCCAGGATGAGGCACATCACAGATGGAAAAATTACCACGTTTAAACTGGGCCACCCAGTTTTTGATGGTGGTATTCGATGGTGCATGTTCCCGTAATGTTTCTGTCAGAATGGCATGAATTTCCTTTGGTGCCTTGCCTTGCCGGAAAAAATCTTGATAACAGCTCGCGTCTTCATGTTGTTGAAATTGCACACGTCACCTGACATGCTTCATTTCGGTCTCTGTAACAAGAAAAGACTTGCAATTCAGCACATGAGCAAACCCCTCTTTCCAATGACACCATCAATTCCGTCCTACGACATCGGGAAGTAGGTCGGGCTAAGGAGTTACTAGCACCCCCTCGTATTTAGACATTTCTTGCTGATCAGAGGATACCAGATGGGTGAAATTTCAGTGCTGGTCAGCTAATGGGATTTTGTAAACATCAGACATAGGCCCCTTCATTATATTTTCTATATACTAAAATCTTATCTTCCTTCCCGAATTTACAGTGATTCTCTTCCATGCATGTTGTGCTAATTTGGATCTTTCCAGATGACCTTTTTTGAATTTTACCTGTGTTCAATGAGATATAGCTCACAGTGTCTGCCTGTTTCTCTATTATAGCTTCTGCTACATTCACGGGGAATACTGTAGACACACCTGTGGAGCCCTTTTTGACCTGGTTCTCATGAGAGAATTTCTCAGGGTGTGTTTTGTTTTGAAAACGGTTCTAATATTGTGTCTGTTCAGTATGTGTTTAAACTTTTCAGAAACATTTCCAATATAAGTTGTTGAAACAGAACCGAGTGGTTGAACCTCCCTCTTCATAGGAACATTTCTCTTAGATCTGTTGATGAGTGAATCAATAACCCAGTGGGGTATGGGTTAGGCACTGAGCTTTAGGTGATGTAAGAGAATATCGATTTTTTCAGTGTGGACATGTTCCTCTTGGCATAATGGCAGTAGGCTCTGCGTAAGTCCTCTTTTCACATGTGGTGAATGATTCAATTGGAAAAATTTTAGATGACATAGCCCAAAAAAAGGAAATTATGTCATTGAGTCCCACACCCTCGTCAAAGCCCTGTAGTGTTGAATGATTTATCAGTATTTTTATAAGTGTGTGATAATTGCCACATAAGGGTGAAACATATAGTGCAGTAAACTTTAAAATAATTTAATCAGCATTGAGTTGTAACTGACAGTTTTCTTACTCATTGTTTATAAAATGAACTTCTGAAGTGGGAAAACATGTTATAGAAAAAACTGCTATGTGTGGGAAAATTTAACATTCTTATGGGAGGTCAGGGAGGACTTGAAACATCTGACTTCATCTTACAAGGGAAAACTTTATAACCAGAACATTTTATCTGGGATGCACTGTGTTTCCACACTAATTTTCACGATCACCATGTGACATGTTACCTTCACATCATTGTGCTCAGTTTATGTCTGCTTGTGTTGAACAGGAGGAGATGGACCTACTCGAAGAGGAACTCGACAGTGATGACCCAGTGCGGAGTCTGCAGGGTGAGCTGAGTGGGTACCAGCTGCTGTACCAGCAGTACCGTCTGGTGTTCCCGTATCATGGTCAGTTGTTATATTTTATGGCAATTTCCAGTGTTTTGTGCAGTATATTTCATTTCATTAGATATCCATGCATTTTCTTCTAAGGATCCATTATTGAGCACTTGGGTGTGTGATTTGTGCAGGGATTTGGAAAAATTGACCATATACCTGACCTGTAACTAAAACTGAGATGTCTTGTCTGAATAAGTAAGTTAATACTCTACGAGTTCAATAAATAATGTCAACTAACTCCACAGAGCAACATCAACCAACCAAGAAGTTCTCCACTCCTTATGGAATCCAGAAGATTGTTGCCATCTTCACAAGAGCCAACCACTTGTGTCTGTCTTGAGCACAGCCCCTGTTCCTTCCATGCTGTGCTAAAGAACTTTGTGATGTCGCTTCTGACATACGTGATTGTAATGTTAAATATATTGTACTAGGAATTACATGTGTTTGATGTTAAAAAGAATAAGCATACAAGAGTGAGTAATGAAGTAGCATGCACTAATTTATTTTGAATACATTAATTATTTTTAAACAGAACGAGTTCCTTTGCCTAAGCATTTGACTGCATTGCTCAGTGGTGAGGAGGGTAAGTGTGTTATTTAGTGGCACTGTTAATCGCTTAGATTATGTGACAAGGAAAGTAAGATTGATATTTCACACCAAGAATATTTTGAGGTTATGATGCAGTATCATTTTGATGTAGTCCCCAACATTTTGGAGATACCTGCTGCTTTCATCTTCCTACATCTGCTATAAAGATGGATTCAGCATGTCCCTCAGAAACACTGGCAACCACCTTAGAAATGACAGTATGACATAACTATATAAGAACAAAATCTTCATATTGCAAAAGTTGCAGAAGGGTCCAATGTTATCTGTTGTCCTTTTGGCATTCCTGTAGGAATTGTGCACCCATCATCTTCATCATCCACAGTGCAGTCTGTTGGAGATGTGTTGCTGCGCCCTACCACCCCTCAGCTCCATTCTCGTGGGTTGTTGGAAGGGAAGGGTGCCACCTCAACAGAATTACACACCGTTGAGAACAAAGAGGAGGCACTGGCAGAACTGTGCTCAAATACGTGCAACTCGTGAGTAGTACATGCTGCTCTGTTGTTTGTTGTGTGTCAGAAATTGAGTGTTTCCAGGCCTTTGCTAAAATGTGATAAGCTGTTTGCTGCTGACTAACACCATGGGCTAGAGTCTTTCTTGAGAATCTGGTAGTGTTCTAGCCATTCAGGAAATTCCACGTGATTTATGAAACCTGAATGTTCATTACCATGTTTGCAACAGCCTGCCATTTGTCCATATACTGAGCCAGATTAGTCCAGTCCATGCCCTCCCATCCTGTTTCTTTAAGATTCATATTAACATTATCCTCCAACTAAAACCTAGGCCTTGCAAGTGATATCTTTACTTCAGGTTTCCCTCCCATATGTGCCACATGCCCTGCCCATCTCATCATCCTTGATTTGATCATACGGTCATCATCTGGCTGTCAGTACCAATCCTGAAGTTCTTTATTCCGCAGTTTTCTTCATTCTCCTGTCCCTTCCTCTTAGGCCTGAATATTTTCCTCGGTACCCCACGTTCGAACACCTCAGCTTATATTCTTCCCTTATTGTGTGAGACCAAGTTTTACACCCATGTACAACAAGAGGTAAAGTTCATAGCTGAAAGATATAACAGTGACACAGATTTTCTGCACGGTCTTTTGGCATTTTCAGTTTTCTAGATTTTAATGTAAGTCAGCTTTATGCAGTATGTATGTTTTAAATAGAAGTTTTTAAGCTTGTTTTTTAAAGATGTTGTCAGTTGCCAAGGTTGTATAGTGCTAGTGATAGATGAGTGAATGAATGTGGAGCATTGTTGGAATTATACTGACATTATAAGGCCGAAATACTCGGAGGAAAAGACCTGTCCCAGTCGTGTAAAGAAAAACCAACTTGACGCAAAACTTATTCTTGGTACATTTCGTCAGCTTCGACATGTTTCAGGCATTTCTGGGCCCTTCGTCAGGAGGTTGAATTGGAACCAATCCAACCAGAACAACAGACGGTGATCTAAAAAGAATAATAAGCACCAATCGTTGTATACATACGGTTGTACCTCCTGATGATGGGCCTAGATACACCCAAAACATGTAGAGGCTGATGAAATATACTAAGAATAAGTTGTGCCTCAAGTTGGTTTTTCTTCACACTATTGTATCAAGATGCACGGTCAACAAAACATGAAGTTTAACTGTTCCAGTCCTTTGTTAAACAGAATAAGTCTCTGTATATTACCACTTAATTGTTCCCACTGTCAGCAAATAATTTTATAAAGATTGTGTTGCTAGGCTTGTGTGATTGTGAACTGTGGGTAATGAGAGAATGGAAAAAAGTGCAAGTTTCAGAAATTCAGTTTGTGAAACATGCACGGTTCTCACAGCAGTCTTCTGGAATGTGACACAGTGATTGATTTCCATGGTGCCTTTATCTTGAAGGGTCAACCAGTCCAGGAAGAATTATTCTGGACTGCTTAACCTTGAAGATGAAGACAGTACAGTCCTTCAAAACATCAGGAACCACTCACCCAGTGAGACTGTTTCACATCCCAGAAAACTTTAATCTTCTTCCCAAGGCATGTTTGTGTTGTGTACTGTAATTATGAGCCTTACCTGGTAATGTTGTGTGTGTCCATTGTGGCCAGTGTGGTGCTGGAGAGTGTAGAACAAGAGGACGAGGATGGGGAAGATGATTCAGTCGTGTGTAATGGAACAAGTATCAGTGATGTGCACGCAGATCACAACACAAATGGTGAGCCAGACGGTGGTTAATTGATATCCGCTACATATACAAGACAGTCTTCATTTTATTGTCACGTTGGTAATGTTTGCAGACTCAAGATCACTGCACGTGACAGACTGCAATGCTGACAAGGAGGACGCAGTACCTGCATCCCAGCCCTCGGCTACATCCGAGGACGGGTGAGTCCAGGTAGCTAAATTTTTTTTAATACTGCAGGGATAGGGACGTTGTCACTTCATTAACAGGCCATTCTTGTCACTTTAGTAACACACACTCACCATGTAGCTGAGTCCTTGTTGGGGAGCTAACGGTTCATCAGCTAGTCAGTACATTTCCCTGCATTTTGTAGAACCCAGAAGTTCATTACCATGGTCTCAAGAGCCTGCCACTTGTCCCTGTTCGTAGATGAAGCCGCTCCAATTCCTCCCACCCTTTTCCCTTAGGATTTATATCAACATTATCTGCCTATGTGCCCTCTTCCATTCAGAATGAGATGTGAAGTTTTGATCGTAGTGAATATCCATATCATGATGTTGATGTAAGACACCATGCAGTTAGTTGATACATGTCAATCCTGAAGATGGAGGTAGCAGGTTCTTCTGAAATATCAGTGTTTACCTACCAGACTACACACACAGCATCATATCCCAGGACACATTAACATTAGCTTCCTGTCAGGTGCAGCAAATTATATTTGCCATAGCACACAGTTAATAAATAGGTAAAATTTAAATAATAGCATGCAATGTATTGTCATGATTTATTGTGTGCCTTGTTACTGTATTCTCCGTTTCAGAGAAGATGAATACACAAAAGCATTCATGTCCCGTCCAAAGATCCCCCGCACCCCCACTCTTCAGAGCAGCACTGGCAGTAGTGGCACTGCACAATTATGCTAGGCATCTGACTGCTTCTTCATCATGGTATGTTCTGTGATGTTGGTTAACGAGAGGACAGCAACAATATGGTCACACAGTTGCCGCCGGTTAGTTAAGGGTGATCACTTGCCAATATGAAGCATACTGAGGATTCAGGTTATCTGAAATGCGAACTATTTGCTGGGTTTGTGTTTTGTAATGTTCCTTATGAAACAGGAACCCAGCAGGCATGAATCCTCTACAGAACAGTTTTGGAAGGATCAAATGTCACACAGAGGAAATTGCTGGTGTATAGGAGAGAGCATTGTGTTAAGTTGCTAGGGGATTTAAAGTGTGCCTCTTGTGCCCTGGGTTACAGGGGTGAATGTTTATGTTACATTTGCTAGTCATGTAAGTTATTTATGTTGCTGGATTTTTGTTTTATATGAATAATTCTGTGACATATACTGTTATGAATTGTGAAAGAAACAAGTTTATTATCAAAAATATGCTCAGCACAATACAAAAGCAACACGCACGCACATTCACATAATATAATATCAACCTGTACAAAGGCTTTAACATAAACCATATGTCACTTCATTTTGTGTAGTTTGTTGTTGTGACCAAAATGTGGGGTCCGTTGACCTTTTTTTACAGCATTCCCATCTTTTCCAGTTTGCAAAACACGGAACCCATTCTAGCAAAGTGGGCCCATCCCTTGTGAGAAGCACCCTTGCATGAATTATGGTATACAGAACTGCTGCTTTATTGCTGAGTGCAGTTGTGAACCGGTTGCGGTATTTCTGAGATCATCTCTTACCGAGTGGCTGCGAGTGATAAATTTAAAATACAGAATTATGTTCAATAGAACACTGCATGTTAAGATTTACAACCATTAGCTTACTGTGTCGCAATTTTGAGCACGTGTTATGGGGATGGCACAGATCAGGCAGCTTCCCCACAGTTCGCACGTAGCCACTTTTGTGTGATCTTGCCCATATGATCATTTAGGACACTCTCGACTGACGCTGATGGCTGTATCCATACAGCTGTACTGGTTATCGAAACACATTTGTTGCCACTCAGTTTGTGCTAATATGTCATCCTGTTGAAAGAATCCTGCCTTTTTTTTCCTTCTGTGACTTTATATTTGCAATTTTGTGTATCAGTATACAACAGAGGGGTTTTAATATCCTTAAAACAGAGCTGAAAGTGTGCATAGTGCTATTTAAAAAGTCTTAAAGAAGGTTGACAGGCTGTGCATACACATTTCTGCTTTGAGAAAGACAGACAGGATTGTGTTTTGGACTCCTGCTGTCAGGACGTCTGTAGACCAATGTTGGCAAGACAAAGAATAAAAACTAGTTTGTAATAAATATGCAGGTGGTGATCTAAAAGTGGCAGCAAGTCGTTGGCAATGCTGTGTCACGGATATCCACCTGGAACAGCAGAAGTGATCACACTTTAGGAGAGGTGATATCACAGACTGAAATGGACGTGTGTGTGGTTAGACACCTTGTAAAGTAGAACTCCAGTAATAGTGTGGAATCAGATGACGTGGCACTAAATGACAGTCCAGCATAAAAATTGGTACATGCCAGTGAGCAAGCTTGAGTACAAAATGAAAAGCAAGTCACAGCAGCATGTGCCAAACCAACCTGTTAACTGTGGCAGCTATTCAGCAATTGCCATCTCACATGATTTCATTTCCCCATTTTGTGTTGTTATAGTCAGAAGTACTTGTCCCTTCTCAAGTGTTTCTTACTTTCAGTGTGATTATTGGTACCCATCGCATGTCAAAGGTGAGTGAAGGTACCAGGGGTGCTGATAAGTCCTTAGCCCGACCAGGAAGGAAACAAGCTAATGTTTCTGTCGGAATGGCGTGAATTTCGTCCGGTGCCTTGCCTTGCAAAAAAAAAAAATTGATGACAGCTCACGTCTCGATGTAATTCAAAATCGCGCACATCCCTGACATGCTTCCGAACTTGTTTCCTTCCTGGTCGGGCTAAGGACTTATCAGCACCCTGCTACTAATGGCAGTAGAGGTGTTAATGACATATGTAACACTGACACTGACAGAGAAATCGGAGTATGTCCCCGCATATCCAACAGCTCAGCACCACCTTAGTCATGATGGCGCGGGGCTATTGGAAGGCTGATGCACTGTTTGTGGCACCGTAAAATATAACATAACTGTCATTCCCTATGACATAAATATAGGTGCAGTTTTTGAAACTTCGTCATTACACTCTCCTACATGCTGTATGTTGGTCTATGCACCGAGATTTTCTATAGATGTGGAGTGACTGCCTAGTTCTAAAGAATCGCAACATTTTCTCGTTCCTAAGATTTCTAGCCCTTTGTTCTCACAATGGCAATTTTTCTGGAGGCTTATACACACTGGTCACCAGAACAGTTGCTGTCTTGCAGTGTTCTGCTGCACTGTTAGTGAGTTTCATAATTATCTGTAATTATCCTTATATCCATTCATAGAGAAACTGAAACTAACTTACCATAGCTGCCAGCTCCGTGGCCTCCACTGGAGTACAAATCACCTCCAGAATCTCCACCATGACCTCCAATACTTGCAATGCTATATCCCTTTGCACTTCCACCACTGGAATAACCTCCATGACCACCTCCGAGACCGCCACTACTGTAACTGCTTCCTCCATGGCCACCGAATCCGCCACTGCTGTAGCTACTTCCTCCATACCCACCTCCTAATCCGCTACTGCTGTAACTGCTACCTCCATGGCCACCGAATCCACCACTGCTGTAGCTACTTCCTCCATGGCCACCGAATCCGCCACTGCTGTAGCTACTTCCTCCATGCCCACCCCCAAATCCGCCACTGCTGTAACTGCTTCCACCATGCCCACCTCCAAAGCTTCCAAGACTGTAACCTTTCAAGCTTCCACCACTGGAATGTCCGCCGCCATGACCTCCAGATCCACCACTGCTGTAACCACCTCCACCATGGCCACCCCCAAATCCGCCACTGCTGTAACTGCTTCCTCCATGGCCACCTCCGAGTCCTCCACTGCTGTAACTGTAACCGCCTCCTCCACCGCCAATTCCCTTTAAACCGCCACTGCTGTATCCACCTCCACCATGGCCACCCCCAAATCCACCACTGCTGTATCCACCTCCACCATGGCCACCCCCAAATCCACCACTGCTGTAACTGCTTCCTCCATGGCCACCTCCGAGTCCTCCACTGCTGTAACTGTAACCGCCGCCTCCACTGCTTATTCCTTTGAACCCACCACTGCTGTAACCACCTCCAAGCCCGCCATGGTCACTTCCACCGAAGCTGTAACCTGTAACCAGCGGTACATGATTTTAGTGCACGTCGTTTGCTGGTCCCGTTTTAGTATAGCGGTTTTTTTGATCAGTTGATAGGCCTTGGTCAGTGACGGCTGCAAGCGGGAGGCTGGGAGCGATTCACGTAACTGTTTCAGCGATAGCGGATTGGCGGACGGAACGAAACAAGTACCCCCACCCGCTCGTGACACTACACGTACAGAGAAGGCCCGTCCGCCCGATGCGGGAGGGTCTTCATCTGCCAAACCTCGAACAGATCGCCCGTAATAAACGTCACTTTAATGGTCTGTCGCACGTTCTTTTTGCGTAGATTTTCAATACTTTTAAATTCCTTAGTCACAATCTCGAAGTTAGCTGGTTAGCTATTAATTTTTAAGGTATTAGTTCCTATCTTCCGAAACGTCCATACCGGCTATGGGGGCCTACCCAACCACATTGAATGGGTTGATAAAGTAGCCGGAGCATGAAGCTGACCCCTTAGCTCCATATAGCGCTGACTTTATTGAGTGTAGCTGCAGTCCATTCCCCCCAGATACCGACATGCTATTTCAATTCTCCGCAGAAATCAACAAAATAAACATTGCGTGTTTTCAGAAGTTTTACATTCGCGACAGCTGGTTGGTTTGTACCCACCTGTTGGCTGGGGATACGTGCCCTCGAGAGTAAACCACTTTGTTTTTTTTGTCAGAGACGTGGATTGAAAGATATTATTAAAATGGGTCTTCAGTTCCGGGGCTTCTGATTGAAATTTTCTACCTGTGGTGGTGGTGGTGAACTACTGAGAACTGAGATTAGAGCATGACTTGCTTGGCGCTGATTTTCACGAAACTTAAACTGACGCAGTAAACTGTTGTGGATATTTGCAGAACTTGATTTCGTATAAATTGGACGCAACATGTGGAAAGTACGCGTGAATTTCATTTACACCTTCGAATAAAGTATGGTTGACAGTAGAATGATTTTCGCGACACTGAGAATGGCACAATGGCAGTTTGATCTTGCGTACCGAATTTCACCGAAATCGACGCAGAAATATGGAGTGTGTGTGTGTGTGCAAGGCTTCATGTGCTTTCTGACGTTAAGTGTGACTGTCACTATGCAATTGTGATCCATCTCACATTTGCTGGACAATTTTCTGCAAAGAACCCCTGTACCAAACTGAATGAAAATCCTTCACACGGTTTAGTCGCTTGTACTGGTTTACAGACGGACGGACGGTCTCCATATCACGTGGTCTTTATTTTTACTCCGTAAAGAACGCGTCGTGTGTTCGAACGTCAGAAATCGCGGAGTAGTGTATAAAAGGCGTCGTATTGCAGTGTACCGTGTGTTATGCACTGAGAAGGTGAGGGTTGTCAGCAGCGCCCAATGGTGGGGTACCCTCGAATACGATTTCCTAACGGTGAAATCATAACGTGGATGGATAAGAAAAGAGCAAAGTTGTGTAGGCGTATGTAGTGAAAAGAAGTGAGTGATTGTTTCCCCAAATAGAAAGGCTTTCACAGGCTTGTGTGGGACGCTAGGTAACTTTCATTCCTGGCCTTGATATGAGTACCGTAATGATATGAAATAACATTAACTGTAGAACACATGGAGTACTAAAAAATGTGCTGCGGGAAGTTGGATGTTGAGTTCTGCTGGGAACTACTGGTTAATTACGTACTTGGGTTGGTTTGACTCGAGCTCCAGTGGATAATACTGGATATGCAAAAATCCGCTTTTACGAACGGGCAGGCAGACATATACTGCAATGTGTTCGGCCTCGTGGTGGTGTGCGATGTGGAGTTCTAACGGCTCTGTCCCGGTATGTGACGCCGTGTGGTCCGATAAACAATTTACCGATATGTCGGGAGTTGGTTAGTGTCTTTATCTTCGAGGTAGAAAAACATAATTACTCGTTAAGATACAGAATTTATTTGCCGACGATTTCACTGATGTTAATACTGCGACTTTCATGAAGGGAACTTGAATTACCAAGCTGAGTCATCACCAGTAGTTTAGCTTTCCGTGAGTTCTGTTTTCTTTTAGACACATTCGTGGTTAGTATCTTAAAATTACCCGCGGCCTTCTTATATGTGTATATTCCACTCACTAAGTGGCCTCTCTTGTTGATAAGTTGTCTTGAAATAACATGCTAATAAAATAAATATATAAATTATGTGACATGTTATCCGTGGTGTACGGATTGATTAAACCAAGTAATTGCCCTGGCTACATGTAACATAGCCGATGGCTGTCAGTAAAAGACAGTCGACATTTCCGACGCTCATTTGTTTTTCGTGCTTCTCTCTCTCTCTCTCTCTCTCTCTCTTTAAATATGGTGACAGTTTTTATTGTGTTGGTGGTTTGAGAGTTCTTCTGAACTTGGAATATTATTCTTGTGCCCAGAAATGTGTTTATGCTGTAACTGTCTGTGCAGTTGGTAATTACAGGAAACTTGTTTCTCTTCGTGTGTTTCAGTAGTTTCATGATTATCTTTGCCAGGTTAATGCCAAAGACATGTTAACTGAAAGTAACCCATCGAGAATTAAACGGGACGTGCACGAGGCGAATGGAGTTGTTCGCTGGTGCTGAACAAAGCATGGCTTCATGTTCCATCTGGGGCTACAGAATTTCAGGTTAGAAAAATAAGTACTAGTGTACTCCCTCACTGCCGCTGCCCACAGATAGAACGAATATACACATAATACATAGCGACTAAGTCTTCAGACATTGTGTGCAGCACATAACCAACTGCATGCGGCGAAGCCTTCTTTGGCAAGTTTAATATACTCAACTAATCAACGAATTCGCTTTTTTTTTTTTTGGAACACAAAGTTCGCACCGTATTTCCAGGAGCCTATCACAGTGCCAAATTATATCCTTGCCTCCATCCCATTTCTTTACTAAAAATTTTAGTGTCCTTTCATCATCGCCTGGGTCTTGCAAGTTGCGTCATCAAATTTCCCGACTAGAACTTTATATGCATATCGTAACTCGCACCTAACGTTCAGGATGTACCTGCACCGCCCTTCTTATTTTTTATGTAATCATTCTGATATAATTTGATGACCACAAAGTATGCAATGTATGTTTGTGTATGTGCGGTATAGAGTATGTGCCTGTGTATTTTATGTAAAAAGGAAAAGGTAAGGATTAATTTCTCTGGCTGCCTAACCGCAACCATATTGTGGTGGTATGATAGGTCATGGAGACATAACTCCGTACGTTTCAAGACGCCGTAACGAGATGCAGCTCGGTGGACTGATTTAGCTCTGGGGCAAGAGAGCAGTCATTGGTTAGGAGCTTGAGCGGCCTGTACTGGGAGTCAAATAACGGTCCTTCAGCCCCCTGTAGTTAGGTAAGAAACACTGGAATTGAAAGGTATTTTTTGTGTGTTGTCTGATATTTAATATTCGGAGCAGAGGAACGCACTGAACACAGTCGCAGTTCATTTAGACGTTCTCCGTTCCGTTCCGTAACTATGCCCATGGTGTGAGTGGACCGCACGTCGCTTGCCAGTTCCTTTATGAGGTACTTGCTGAGGCCGACGAAACTATTGAGCCTCAGCTGTGATCTGTGTGAGGTAAGGGCTATGGCTGAAGAATCAGTTGAGCCTTGAGACTATAACACAGCATGCCAAAATCAGATGGCAGCATTCCAATTGATGAGATTAGCGGTTGGTTGTCCCAAGAGAAAGAGGCCGTGGAGTAGAGCGTGAATATTATTGCAGCCTGACATGTGACGTCATGTGGTTAGTCACAGTAAGGAAATTATTGAAAACCTGATCTTGCAGCTAATTAACTCCATGGACCTGAGTTGTGTTTTAGAAGCTGACAGTTTCTCATTTAGCCAAGAAATACTTGCGTCTTACGGAACCACAGTGTCCATTACCGTGTTCACAAAAGACTGAAATTTCTCCCTATTTTGAACCAGATGAATTCAGTTTACCCTCCCTCCCCCCCGCCACCTCCCG
>Ga0123354_10007154_pt1 | contig 16724 bp, 10 predicted proteins | sample TergutLab28metaG_2_FD_97872 | JGI IMG/M metagenome (GOLD analysis project Ga0123354, IMG submission 97872) | Labiotermes labralis P4 segment gut microbial communities from Petit-Saut dam, French Guiana - Lab288 P4 | ecosystem: Host-associated > Arthropoda: Insects > Digestive system > Gut ...
ACCACATACCCTGCCCATTCCATCTCTCATACAGACCACATGCCCTGCCCATTCCATCTCTCATACAGACCACCCATACCATCTCTCTTGCAGACTTCATGCCCTGCCCATTCCATCTCTCTTACAAACCACATGCCCTGCCCATTACATCTCTCATACAGACCACATGTCCTGCCCATTCCATCTCTCATACAGACCACATGCCCTGACCATTCCATCTCTCATACAGACCACATACCCTGCCTATTCCATCTCTCATACAAACCACCCACCCACTCCATCTCTCATACAAACTTCATGCCCTTCCCATTCCATCTGTCATAGAAACCACATCCCTTGCCCTTTGCATCTTATACAATTCATCTCATACAGGAAATTGCCCTGCCAACTCCATTCTGCTTTGTTTTATATGCATAATAGTAATTATGTTATAAGAATTATGAAGCTTGTCAGCATGCAGTTATCTGAATTATCCTTTTTTTTCATCTGTGGTCCAGATGTTCTCTTCATTGCCCTTTTGAGCACATTTCCAAAAAAATGTTCTGCTTTTAGTTTACTCTTGAGTATCATTTGAATTTAGTACTCTTGTTCCAGTTTGTGTGTATTTTATCAGTGGTTTTTTTCCATTATGTACATCAGAGGATGTTCTGACAGTTAAAAATCTTTTTCAGAGTATAATAATATGAAGATCCAGCTGAAGGAGTACTTGCAGAAATTTGCAGAAAACAAGAAGGTAGTGCGTGAAGAAGACATCAGGGAGTTTTTTTCTGGTATGGACGCTCGCAAGAAGCAGCGGATAGATGTGCAAGTGCCATACTTCTGTCATTAATGTGCCACTGGTAATGTGCTGAGCATTGATACATTTTGTTTCTGATACAACACATGCTATTTAATTTTTATTGCATCCTACTGCAGGATTGTGGGAATCTAAATTCGGTTATCTCTGTCACAGACACAAATAAGTCCGACACTTTGTTTTTTTATTTTAGTAATTGTAATTTGAAATGTGTGGTGTACAGTAAAACCTCTGCGTAACTAGTACTTGAACTGTTTTGTTATATTCTTTTCATAATGATGTCACATTTTATTCATATGTGGTAGTCTGGTGTGTGGCTTGTCTTGTGGGATGGTGAGGGTTGGCCATTTGTAATTAGAGCAGAGTTTTTCTGTCTTTCCCTGGGGCTGGAAGTAATATTGGTCAGTTCTGGTATGTTTCTTGAGGTCTGAAAATGGTTAGCAGTGCCATGTTGTCCCTTTCCGTGTAATCTTATCGTAATGTGTATGTGTAGTCCCTGTAGTCTGTATACTTGGGACATTGCTTCTGTAGAACATTTCCCTGAGTAGGTCCCTGAAAAAAATTAACCCAGGAATTATTTTTTAAACATGTTGTCAAATGAATGATGCTAGTTCATCTCAAGCACAGTGTTAAAAATATTGCCTACAAGGTCGTTTATCAAAGAACTAATGAGAATGGTAGTCTTTCTGTATAGAACCAGTATTATATTAATTATCTGCATGGGTTATTGGATAGTCCATTTTGAAAATTACAATTACTACTGCAGTTACAATTACTGAGATTCTTAATGTATCATTTTTAGGGTTCTACAGTTTTAGGAAGGTTGTTGCCTTGTCTCCCCACATTTGCACAGTGTAACATTGCAGGTGCTCTGTGACACACTTCTGTGATTTGATGACTGCTGCCCAAATAGCTGTTGTACGTACACATGTGTGTGTGAGAACAACAGTATTGTTGTTTGTTGTGTAGTCACAAGTCGTGTGTGAGAGCTTTTAAATATTATTAATACTTTATGTGATTGTCTTCATGATAGCAGTTTGAAACAGCAGGACCATTGGGAGTGCTGGTGTGTAAAGAAAGGTTGTGGAGACTTGTGCACTGCAGTGCAAGATGTGAATTTCCAGTATTTTTATTTTACTGATATCATGGATATGGATTAAAACATGCGGTTTTAAATCGCATCTGTGCTGCTAAGGTATGTCAGAGAGTCCTGTACATTAGGAGTAATAATGTTACACTGACTAAAACACTGGTATTTTGTGCTACTGATGACTTTATTTTCAATTACAAGCCATTTCCCATTTTTAGGGTGTAAAATTTTTTTGTGGGGGGGGGGGTTGTTGGTGGTTGGTGGTGTGGCCACATTTTAAATGTGGTAGTGAAATTCCTTGTATTTACCTTACAGTGACTGATGATGTGTTCTGTACCCTTTTTCCCAAGGTGTTAAGCTTTGTTATATGATTAAAATAGCTGCATAGCAGAGAGAGAAATGGTCCTGTAAAATGAAGTTCCCCAAAACTTCGTCATATCAGGGAGGTTTTACTGTACTTTTCAGTGCTGTAAGCAACAATTGACTTGTATTTCCTGTGTCATTTGTGTGATTTCGTATCTTTAGTTGCATCTGGCAATGTTTATTTACAAACATGTTAAGTGGAACATATAATGTTAAAATGTGTTTCTTATGTTGTATTTTTAATGGAGATTTTCTCTTTAATGCTGGGTTTGGTTAGTATGAACATCGCTGTAAACTTGTAAAAATAAAGGCAAAAATTGTGTGTTTATTTCTTATTAAGTGATGGATGGGTAAGTCCATTTTTCCTTCTGTTACCAACATACCTGAAACCCTTCTGTTTGTGCAAATTCAGTGGTAATACCATGCCAGGCCAGTATAAGCTCTGAAAGACTGAATATCCCAACGGGTTAGATATTTAGGCTTCAGCATCATTCTGAAATGTGAAAGTAACATGCTTGTTGGTAATGCAATGGGACATACTGTGGGTAGACATTTCAAGTTGGAGACCATTTCTAACATTCTATAGATGAAAATTTTTAACAGTGAGGAGTTGTTAGCTTTCCAGCCACCATCCAAATTGGAGGAAGAACCATTGATGGCTGTCCTTGGTTATGCCACATGTTCACATTTGGGCTTATGCCCGGAGACCATGACCTCTGAGATCAGGGGATGCAGCATCCCATGCTGTGATCAGAGACCCACTTACTGTGGCTAATAAAATTATTTCTGTGCTAATGATATGCCTTAGTATAAATTCTGCAAGCTGAGGCTAAGTTCTGTGCATTCTATAGTGTTGATTGCTTCCTAGTTGTTTTTGGATATTGGTCATGAGTAGCAAAATGACATTTGGCTGGAACCCATAAGTTGAACATTACAAACACTGAAGCCCACCTTGAGCACAATCTTGAGTGATTACCGTCCACCATAATTCTCACAACAAATTTTTCAAAGATCTGTTAGAATTAATGTTGTACATCTCCACAATAGTTTTATTCCCAACTACTGCATGAAGCTAGTTTTTGTGCTTCTGCTTGTTTTGAGCAACTATCGTAGCCATCAACAGAGAGCTGAACTACAAAGACACAAGCAGCCTATCGTATCAGTAAATGGTTAACATATACGTCAGCATTATGCAATAGTCAATGGATGTACAGTATAATTATAAATAATCTGAGAGTGTGACACCGAAATGTGGTGTATGAATATGCAAATAAATAGGTGGAACGTCAATTACAACTGTATTTTGAGACTAGTGTTCAAAATGTGCTACTTGTTTGTGTTGAAGTATGTTATTATAAGTGTCACATCAAAATATGTGAATTTTCTTTAACCTATAGCTGACGGAGTTAAATACTAATTGTATATCATGCCAGACAGTTTTTTTCACTTACCATGGATGTTTATATATCAAGACACACACAGACCAGCATGTGGCCTCTTAGGACAAAACAGGCCAAATATATATTAAAATATTTTAATTTTCACTCAGTTTTGGCTAGTGTATAAAACTGCATGCATATTGGTCACACTGAGATCTCGCTCCTTTTATGAATAATACTCGTTTGTACATAAAGTGCTTGTTTTGTATGTTTCATTCTTGTCCCGATGATGGCTTTCTGGAAGAGCTGAAACATGTGGCACATTGTAGACAGTAAAAACTAGAGGTAAAGCAATCCCATTGCAGGCCTGGACAGGCCCTGGGGTTCCTGAAGGCTGAGGCTCCCAGTTTTCAAGACAGTCGGCACATGAAGGTGGTAAGGTTGTCAGCCCTATGTACCGGCTGCTTTTACCCCCCAGGAAATATTCCTGGCACTCATTTCTGTTAGAGGCTGAGTTGACACCAGGGCCATAGTGTGGCCGGAAGGATTACATCTGAAAAATTCCAATGACAATTGCGAATCAAACCTGTGACCTGTCTGAAAATAGTCCCTCTGTTCATTTGTTAACGTATAAATATCTGAGTTTCATGTTACATATATCAATCAAATTTTCATACAAATGTTTGTTCAATTTAGTAAGTTAGCTTAGTGAAGTTGTGTGGAGATGAAAGTCGACATTTGTTTGAAATCACCATCTCACTCTGAACAATGAAAAGAAATGGAATAGACAGAGATGTGTTTATTTATTGACGCTTTCCTGTGGGCAGTACTTCTGTTTTATAGTTCAGGGGTTTTAGGCTCTAATCTGAGCCTGCCTAAGGGTTTTATGGTTTTTCTCAATCTCTCCAGGTAACTGCCAAGATGTACCTGAAATTGACCATTACCACTTGTACTTCCTTATCCATCCATTGCAGTTTATTACTCATTAAAATGTGATAAAATTCTACTACTGACATATAAGACTCAGCTAGTGACATGGTTGGAATAGCTTGTCCTTTTGTACTATAAACTTACTGTGTGTAATTAATGCCAACTAAACAAAAAAAAATTTCTAGAGGATTATCATCTTTAATATTAATGGTCTTCGTGTGAGTCCAGAGAGTTTCAAATGTAGTATAATCTGCATTAAATTATAATTTTCATCCAGGGCTGCAGCCCTTTCAAAACCAAATTTAATGAACACAGATTTTGTAGATACATTCATGGTCTTTTATTGCCCTGCCGAACACTGTTTTCACCACATCTTGCATCTGTCAGTTCATGCTGTGACAATTGCAGAGCTTAGAACAATTCTAGAAAACCTGCGTCGCATGATTAAATTTTATGTCAAAAGAGAGAGAGAGATTATTATCTAATTCAAGGGGTGGGGGGGGGGGGGTTTCTGCAGCCCTTTAAAAACCAAATTTAATGAACACAGATTTTGTAGACATGATATAAGAAGTTTTATTTGATTTACCCTGAAACTGAAATCAGACCATAACTAGTACATTAGATTGTTGAAACATAAATTATAGAAATTAAAAGAAACAAAGCAGATTGGACCCTGAGTGAGTCATGGAGTGAGTTATGTTTGTATGTATATACATGCAGTTGCAAACAGTGTTATGTTGCATTATACTTATCACACGATTTTTATAACACAGTTTTTAAAATTCAGATATAAATTATATGTAGCCTCACAGTTAGCTCCTTGCTCCCCAGTGAAATATGCTGGGTGCACACCTGGTTTAATTCTGTATGCTATTATAGTTTTGAGGTGGCTGTGTTTCCTTAGAATGTGTAATATATCTGATGCTTGTACCTGTACTAACAGACTCCTCCCATTTAATGTAGCATTTTCATTACCAATGATACGTTATAATCATTATCAAGACCTGAAATTTGTCCCTTTTAAAAAAATAATTTTAAGTTCTAAATTTATTCAAGAATTCCCAGAACACATTGCTTAGCACTAAGAGAATTTCCAGAATGTGCCATATTGTCTAATGCAGCGTGGACTGTGTTTCACATTCATATGTACTGTATAACTGCCGTGTGTTTTGTCTGCGGGAAAACTTGCCTTCGAGATATTACAGACGCGTAGCAAAGCGCAACACACGTCACATATACTGCTTAGTTATATACCACACTGATTTTTAATTGTACAAAGATAGACGAAAATGGAGAATACGTTTGGATAAACTGTTATGCACTCCTTTGCCGATTGGGAATTGTGGTGTTTTTAAATTTGGCGCTTAATGAATGTACGTAGATTGCATGTCAGCTGTTATACCACGTGACCCATCACCTTACACGGAAATTGACGGAGTGCCATTACCAGTTTTGATGCAATGAAAAGTTGCTGGATGTAGGAGGAAAGTCGCGTGTGTTTTGTGAATATTTGTGAAACTTGAATGTTGAAGTGTATTTGATGTGTACTGAAATAACATAAGCAATGGATATGTGAGGTAATAAATGTTTCAGGATTTTAAGTATTGATATTTTTTATCTTTGCAATTGACCTAGGTGTAGGAGCTATGGATTCTTTGTCACTATTTGTACCGTTGTGTGTATACTTGCGAAAGGACTCTTTGTTGTGTCACATGCGTTAGTATGTGGGTTGGAAGTGTCGTGGAATATGATTTATTTAGTCTTATCGGTAAATTGAAATGGGTATGCGTATCCAGAAGTTTAGCACTGTATTCAATGGCATGTATGCATTGTATATTGTGCCAATATACAAGAAAGTAGATTGTACAGTAAAATGTTCGTGTCCTTATTTTTTCAGATATCCTTTTAGCACGCGGTTTGCAGGTGCTTTCCAAACCTTGGGGTTGGTGAGGTCTTCTAGCAAGGTATGGCCTTTGCGACAGTGCGTTTTACTGGTTTCAATTTTTGTATGTGTAGAGTGCGTTTTGTATCCGTTGGTTGTTAAAATATGTAGACAACTGAAATGTGAAAATTTATTGGAGGCCTGTATTCTGATGTTTTGTTATCAGCATGACACGTTTCCTTCAACTGATGAAAAACGTTTTATGATTGTCACGACCCAGTTCAATTCCAGTCTCCTCAGAGCTTCGTGAACCGGTAACCACATTCGATTTGAAAAAGTCTGGTCAGCATACCGGAATATTGACGTAGCATAAATCATATTCTAGAAGATGCATTTGGGAGGCAGTGAAATCAGTTTTGTAACGGTTGTTGTACACTTTTTTTGAGTTCTGAATTATGCGATTTGCTGATTAAATTTTTTCCTTTGAATGCCCTGCCATTAGTTGTGGTTTACCTTGAATGCAAAGTGAGGGAAGTTATGCTATGGTGATGTGCATTACATGCAGGTGGTGAATAGTGTAACTGTGGTTTAGTATGCAAATGCATTTGCTGCCTTTTGCATCACAAAATGAGCGTATTTTGTGCTTATTAAGTTGCTCTGTTTGTACATTTGTGGGTTATTGTTAGTTGTTTTTCAATAAATGACTGTCAGATGCAGTAAAATGTCTTGGGTTGAAGGAGAGGATGAGCCCACACCTGGGCATGTGTGCACTAGATGGTGTATGTAATGAGCATCTGTGATGTTTTACTGGAAGAATGTGTGCCTTTATACAAAACAAGCAGAAGTACCAATTGGGTTTGCTCACAGTATGTATTCTTCCCAGTTAATATCACAGTATGTATTGGCAGAAAATTTCAAACACAAATAACATGCATATTAAGTTAAAAGTCACTTAAAACACAGGGACTAAGAATATTTGGGTCACATCCAACAACTATGCTTGCACTTAAGCCTGAATTGTAGCAGAATAAATTTTGTCTATTTTCTGCTGTCTTTAGGTTATGTTATTTGGTTTATTGTAGGAAACAGGAAACCCAGCAGATAGTTGCTTTGTAGGCATTCTGTTGTAATGTGAGCCAAATGTCCTGTTTGGGGGCTATATCTATCTGTTCATGTCCTTTACTGTTCTGTACACTAAAACATTCAACATATTTTTAAAAAGCTCAGTGTTTTCCAACTTGAAAGTTGATGTACATTTCCATGTATGAGCCTTATTGGTCCATAACAAGTCTTAGTTTATATAAGACCATAAATTGACATGTTCCTGTATCCCACAAACTGTTTTACATATTTTGTTGAATTTAAGTATGAGAGATTTACTGTTGGCAGGTTGCTATGATTTTAAGACATCTATAATGAAGCCTGTTGTGTGTGTGTTTGTGGATGGACCTGTTCAGGGATCTCATAAACTGTATGAAAAAAGGGGGCTTCCACCAAAAGTTGGGGAGTGGTTACAGACAGAAATGATGCTGGAGTTTGTGTGTGTGATGCAAAGAATGAGCTTATTCAGTTTGTTATTCTGGGTAGTAGTGCTACAGGAAACATGTGTAGGGGCTATAGGAACAGAGAAATCTGTATTTTATCAGACATTTGAGCCATAGCAACTGTCAGCTCGTCATAATTCATCTGGAATTGTCATCACTCGCTAAGGAAGCTGGCTGAACATCGCATGTTGTAGCTGGTGTAGGTGGCAGGTCACAGGGAAATTGAAGGGAATGAGGATGTCATGCAGTTGGCAGTACCTGGATGTGAACATCCATTGATATGACATGAAATTCGAAAAGAACTGCCAGACAGACCATAAAGGACTGCAGGAACAGAGGTGACCACAAATATTGGTAGTTTACACCTGAAGATATAAAGGTAAAGCAATCCTGTTACAAGCCAGGAGCGTCCCAAAGGGTTCCAGGAAGTTAAGGTTCCCAGATTACATGACAGCGGCACAGGATGGTGGTAAGGTTGTCACCCTTATGCACCAGCCGTCTTTACCCCCAGGAAATCCTCCAGGTACTCATTTTTTTTAGAGGCTGAGTTGACCCCAGGGCCATAGTGCAATCAGAAGGGTTATGTGAATGAAAAATTCCAGGGACAAAGATATGTGAAAATATATTTACAGGAGAACCTTCTGCTAAAAGATGTCATTAGAGCTAAAAAAAGATCCAGTTGAGAAAAGTGACAGAATTTCGTAAAGGGCGTTCACATAGACTTGTATTCAAACTGGGGCTAATAAAATTTGCGGTTCATTGAAAGTGTGAGGACCAGGTCTGAACAGCTTCCATTGTTCTCTGTGGCTGACATCCTAACTGAACAGCCTTTGTCATCTGGGATTTAATTTTATGAGGCCATGTGACTATCAGAAGGCTCCTGTTTGCTTTGGTTGATGTGCAGGGCTGCTGACTTATTTACTCCATGGAGCAGAGTCCTTCTTGAGAAGCTAACAGTTTTGCAGCTAGTCAAGAAATACCCCGCATTTTATGGAACCCGAAGGTTCATTACCGCGAGGGCTAATATTGGAAAGTGGATGTATATAGATTGTGAATGGTTATAATGAAGTAGCTGGTTATTCTTAATTCCCATTTTCCCCATCTCCCACCAAAAGGTGCTGAACAGTTCCAATTTTCAACCACGTTTTAACTGATAACAGCCTGGTGTGCATATATCCATAAAGGGACCTACCTGTGTAGCCCATAAACCCTCTGCAGATTTGTCAAACTTGTATTTGGGAGACTATTCAGTAGGTTGTATTCCATTCTCAACTTAAAGAATACTTAACCCTTAGCACACACACACCAAGTGTTTCAAAAACAATGACAGTGACTGGAGGGCTGAATATGCTACCAACAGAGTAAATTTTGGCAGCTTGTTGAATACTTACTCTTGTAATGCTGCTCTGATGATGATCTTAAAGGCGGTCAAAACATGTTCATAACTGATGACGTGATAAAACATATCTTATACAGGTGCAGTTGTTGGGTTTTTATGTAAGTTTATGTATATTCTTTTTTATTGTGGTATGCAGGTCTCTTGTAATGCCAAATTATACTCTTCCAGTCGTTGTCTACAAGGGCAGGGAGCATTTCTTCATATGTGAATCTGCACAAATATCATAAATAAATAGAGTTTTATGCAGTTTAAACTTGTACTGGTAGTACAGAAGAGTTGCTGAACTATTCCAGCAGCTTTCCTTGTATGAAACCTGAAGGCTGTTACCACGTCAGTTCAGGGCCATATCATGAGTCAAATGAATCCATGTCGTTTCTCACACCCTATTTAACTTTAATTTTATTATTATTCAGCCATATACATTTACATCTCTTAAGTAGTCTTCATGTTTTCTGTGTAAATTTTTTAATTAATTTCTCATTCTTTTTCCATTTTTGCTTTATGCACTGCCCATCTTATTCTCAGTGTAATCACTAATGTTGCTTCCACCTTACAGTTTTGCATGCCCATCTTTCTGGTATTGATGATGTCAGCAAACATGCATGTGTTTCCAGTAGGATGGTGTGCATGTTGTATTCCATGAAAATTTACCTCTTATGTAATACTATATGGTGTACGTCAGCACAATCACTTTATTGTATAAGATAATACAAGGGTACATGTTTTGAATATAACCTGGTCATCCTCAGGCTTATATTAACAATTGTGTTACCTCTTATTGTAGAAAACGTTGTTATCCAAAATTGCACTGGGATGGTCATTCATTTCTGTAGCTGTGAAGTTCTCAGCAGGAAGTTTATGGCCCTCGACCCTGTACAGTACCTAAAACTACATCATGGTTTGCCCCTTACCTCTCACACCTTTCCATATTTCATCAGCCAGTTACCTTGGAACTGTTGTGTGGCTTTAAAGTACGTGCAGTTTGAGAATTAGAGTCACGATCTTCTGGAATGTGACATAGATAGGTGGCAACATTTAGGTCGAACCTGCGAACTCCATCTTACTGAAGAACGTTGATGCCAGTCTACCAAAACACAGGGTGTCCCTTGCCAGAAGATTGTATTCATGACTGTAGGATGATCGTTATTGACAAATTGAAAAAAACGTGGAAGGAACTGTTTCTGTCTTTCCACCATTGGTTTGTTGGTTTGGAGAAAACCATATTTTGACTACTGACAGCAGTATGGTGTTGAGGTTAATGTATGGAGCCATATCTCCACCCCGTATACGTTTTAAGGGGAGTAGCGTTCATTTACGTAGGACCAACTTTAGTTTTGCGATTCTCAACCGTGGTAACTCCAAAGGTAAGCTGGCTCTTGCAGGATGACGCAGCGTCGTCTGTTAGAGACAGTCGTTTCGGAGGAACCTGCATCATTATTACGATACCATGACTGAACATCGTCACGTGACAAGACTGTTATCCGCACGTTTACGTTTCACGTTTTCCATAAGCATTCGATTTCAAAATGCATTGACACCTTGAGACAAACCTGACCTGCTGACCGTGGTTTTGTCAGTATTTTGTCTGCATGGATGAAGCTGGTAGCTGTAGGTCTGTGTGTCAAAGGCAGTAAAAACTGCAAAGAGAATCGTCGATGTTTTTTGTATGGCAGCCACGTACAAAGAAGTGAAACTGGAGGAATGCTGTTCTTGTGCAACGCATGAAAATTATTCGGTTTTGGAAACACGCCATCGTAAACGTGTGATCAAGAGCGTGGTTTTATGTAGGAGACTTGGAATATTGTAAGTAAGTTTTCGAGTTGTGTAGTATGGTGGGATAGACCATAAGTTACAGGGGTCTTATTGTGTGTAGGTGCGTTAGCCCTGAACTGTCGTGAGCCAGCTTGCACTTACTGTCATGTTCGTAGTGTCATAATTTGAAACCCCCGTAGCTGAACTACCAGCTTTTGTAATTTAATGTTGCAAAAATGCTGCACGTAGTTTCTCCGTGTCATGTCTGCCCACTTGCAAGGAACCGACAACCGCCGAACGATTCCCCCCTCCCCTCCCCCCACGAAATTTTATATTGTATTTTATTCTGTACTATGACTAACAAATGCACAATTATTTCGCAAATTATCACACTCCTACATGTTTCGACAATGGCGTGTCAACCTCAGGGAGCACGTAATTAATACCTTGCCAAGTTACACACCTATTTAAAATGCAGTTGTTGCTAATACAATTTACAACTAACATGTTTCGCATAGGTTTTATGCAAGTCCTCATATTATAAAATGTATGTGAAACATCTTGTAAATTGTATTACCAACAGCTGCATTTGAAATACTTGTGTAATTTGGCAAGGTATAGATTACAGGCTCCCAGAGTACGACACGATAGTGTCGAAACATGTAGGAGTGTGATAATTTGTGAAATAATTGTGCATTTGTTGGTCGTAGTACAAAATAATTTGTATTGGAGAGTTCCACAGAATTGTTGGGACACCACTCCATGTTTGATAAAATCGGAGATAAATAGGGGATTTGCGTGAAGAAGTATGTGTTTCGTCTCGAATTAGAGCGTAACTCGCGGGACGAAGGCCGTCGCCGATTCCCGTGCAACAGTTGGTGTCGTCCGCTCTACGACCTGCAGTTGCAAGCAAACGCTAGACACACCGGAGTGAGCGCTGCATAGCGGCAGCTTTTGCAGCAATACAGCTGTGAGCACGGTGCCGCCTACAGCTGGCCATTTTGTGTAATACGAGTAGACACAGTTGCCATGACGAAGGTTGCCAGGAGTCCGGTACTTACCGATTTGATCGCCTTGTTACGCAGGCTTGAAGAACAAAGCGTTTTCATTACTTCTTATGACAAATCAACGAACGTCATTATTCTGTGTGACCGTTTCGGTAGTCATTTCACGCCAACATTCCAACTGTCATGCATGCAGGCCATTCAGCGGCTGCCGTTTATACGATAAGCGAGCCGACAGGAAGTGCCAGTCAGTACGTTGTGCTGGACTAATACCATATTTGCAATACGTTAATGATAAATAAGGAGTTTTATTGAGATGAATGGTTTGTTGGAAGAGTGGAAAAGATCCGGTGACGAATAAACGGATCCTTTAATTGCATGAGTATGGAACACAATCTCAGTAACATGTCTGGTGCCGAGGGCCGTCTAATGTTGCGGTGCTGTTATGATAGTTACTAGCTGAGTCAGCGTAGTGACTAGGCAGCCGGCTGTATGGCCGGGTAATTTGGCTTCGATTCGCCGCAGCACACTGTGACCACACCGGCTGTTTAGCCAGTTCAGTGGTTACGGGTGACTTCTGCAGATAAAGCGACCGGGTCGTGAAGTTGACTACTGGAGGTCCAGTATCTAGGGTTAAGAAATGAGTTGCACCTCCGCATGCCAGTGCGTCCTAATGATGCGGCGTCTAACAAGGATATTACCTCACCGGGAGCTTTGTATTGCGACTGAACTAGTTGCTGCACCCTCTAGGGTTTGAATCCCAGTTGGGATAAAACATTTTTCTTCAAAACCTCCAGACCAGCTCTGAGGTCCATTCTTCTCCAAAACCTCCATACAAGCCCTAAGGCCCATTTTTCATCAAAACCACCAGACCAGCTCTGAGGCCCCCAATTTTCTCCAAAACCTCCAGACCAACTCTGAGGCCCCATTTTCTTCAAAACCTCCATACAAGCTCTGAGGCCCATTTTTCACCAAAACTAGACTAGCTCTGAGGCCCCTATTTTTCTCCAAAACCTCCAGACCAGTCTGAGGCCCCATTCTTCAAAACCTCCATACACGCTCTGATGCCACATTTTTCACCAAAACCACCTGACCAACTTTGAGGCCCCTACTTTCTCCAAAACCTCCAGACCAGCTCAGAGGCCCCATTTTCTTCAAAACCTCCAGACCATCGCTGGGGCCCACACAGCCTCCTCTTCAGCGGGTACCGGGGTACTTTTCGGGGGGGGGGGGCGTATAAAGCGACCGGTTCATGAAGTTGACCACACACCGCCTTGTGCCGAACTTAAGAATGAGTGGAGCTAAACCACCACACATTCTGTATGCCTTAATGGCGTGGATATGGACACCGTTCTTTGATACTACCTCCCTCGTTTCTAATTATGCCCTTATCGCTTCTTACGGTAAACTTGGGCGAGGTGGGATTTCGCCGAAATCCAGGCGGGCAGTTGGCGAAAACGCATCCTGTTACCTGCATGGTCGAAGAGATGAAGTTATCGGCCTGCTGTATCCAGTTGCATGTCTGTTGGCCACCCTGTCCTCGTGGTAACAACAGTGCTTGGTTATCCTTTAGCAGTTTGTCTTTCGTGGTTTAACTACTGAGTCATTTGAAACTGTAGGCGAGGCAGGAGTTTGTCTTATCAGCAAAAGTACTGCAACTGGCGCATGCTTATGCTTGTACAAAAGATAAGCGTTCGTATTTTTTTTTTTACTTTCTTGTGCATAGCTCCATGGAACAGATTTCTTCTTGAGAAACTAACAGTTCGAAAACTACTCGGGGGATTACCCGAATGTTGTGGAATTTGAAGCTTCTTTGCCGTGTTTACAAGAGTCCAACACGTGGCTCTATGGAGAGTCGGATTAGTCCAGTCCATACCCATCGTATTTCTGTAGCATCCGTTTTAATGTTATCGCCCATCTGCGCCTGCGCCTTCTGAGTGGTCTCTTTACGTCAGGGTTTTACACCAAAACACTGTAGGTATTTATCTTCGCCCCCTCATGTGCTACATTCCCCACCCATCTCATCCTCATTTTTATCGCCGTAATAAAGGCTGTTTTCACCAGTAAATTGGACTTAAATTTAAGGAAGAAACTTGTAAAGTGCTACATTTGGAATACAGCTTTATATGGTGCTGAAACTTGGACACTTCCGAAAGTGAATCAGAAATACGTGGAAAGTTTTGAAATGTGGTGCCGGAGAAGGATAGAGAAGATCGGTTGGACCGATCGTGTGAGAAATGAAGAAGTGTCACGTAGAGTCAAGGGGGACAGGAATATCCTGCATACAATAAAAATAAGGAAGGCTAACTGGATTGGTTACATCTTGCGTTGGAACTGACTTCTACAACACGTTATTGAAGGAAAGCTAGAGGGAAGGATAGAGGTGACGGGAAGACGAAGAAGAAGAGGTAAGAACCTACTGGATGACCTCAAGGAAAAGAGAGGATACTGGAAATTGATAAAGGAAGCACTAGAGCGCACTCTATTGAGAACTCGCTGTGTTTTGCGCCTCTTTTTTTTTTAAACTCCCCATGCCGAATTATGCTACCCTTAATTTGCGCCCAGTCATTTTCGGTGTAACGCCCTATGGATAGCTGCGTGCGGCTACGCTGACTCAGCTCCTTATTTCTTATGGGAATATCATCATTGTTTTGCGCCTGCTTTTTCAGAAACGCAGCCGGGGGTGTAAAACAAAGGCTGGGCCTGCTGAATGACAGTAGCCCCAGTGACTGTTACATGAAATACCGCCAATACTTTACCTTCACCAGTGAGCCTCAAGGTTATTCGAACACTACATTTCAGTAGCCACGTTTCGCATGCAGTGAAAGCTGTCGGATTCTATACGTGCCATCACTGACAGTTCTGCCACATTTGTGTAACGTGACGGCGAGGAGTTCTGGGATTTGAGGTTTGAGCAGACTTGTAGTGGACCCATTTCTTCCGGGATACGATGTCGTGTCGCGGGTTTAGTGGTGCCCGACGTTTCGAACGTACGAGAGTACTCATCGCCAAGCGTCAGGGACCCCAAGAAGACTGAATTTGAACTCCTGTACGATTAACGGCATACGCAGTTTGTGCGATTCTGGCATGACGTCATTTTATAGTTTAATAATTTGTACCGATCTCCAAGAGCGACTCGCTACGGACTGGACGGTCCGGGGATCGAATGCCGGTGGGGGGGGGGGCGAGATTTTCCGCACCTGTCCAGACCGGCCCTGGGGCCCTCCCAGCCTCCTGTGCAGTGGGTGCCGGGTCTTAACCGGGGGCAAAGCGGCCGGGGCGTGGCGTTGACCACCCACCCCATCTAGCGCCGAGGTTAAAGAAAGAGCAGAGCTATACGTCTTACCCTTTCTCTGGGACTTCGTGACCTGTTGTATGTTGAAATTACCTTTACCTTTACCGATCTTCAAGAAATATGTGACTTGTGATGGCGCTAATGACATCCCTGTCGCCCGAACATATTGTCCCCCGTTGCATGCGCTGTGCGATGTGGAACTTATTTGTTTCTGTAATTTCCCCGAACTACTTTCTGCGAGTATGTCTAGTCGGAAAAGGTTGCATTGTGTTGGCTGGCACCAGCCTTTGCATGTAGGATAGCGGAACGGTTTACACTCGTAAGTAACGGTGTTTCGGGCGGGTCAGGTGGTCTTGAATGTGACACTTTTTGGTGCTTGTGAAAAGATGTCTTCACATACTGTACTTGTACCATCTGTCTGAACAATCAGGAGCTTTGAATCTGGCTCACAAAACCATATGTGTGTGCTGCGATGATCAGAGCAATATTTCCTTAAACGACATTTTCCCGTCGGGCTTGGTAATGGTTATGCCGAGCGCTGTGCAAGGTGGGAAGTGGGTTAATAAAAAAGGCATAGATAGAGGCCTAATGCCACCGCGTGCAGCGTGTTTTTCATGAATCCAACCCATTGCTAATATCGAAACAAGTAAGGCTATGTACGTATAAACGTGACATTCAGGCGCGTTCGTGTAACCATTGTTGCCGTGAAAAAACCTAAGTATTTCATGTTCTGAGTGTGTGATTGTAGCATTAGTTGTCCAGAATGCAAAGCGAATACGCCGTATTTTGTTGCCATCTGTGGCCTGTAAACACATAAACGGCACGATTTTCGGAGAAAAGATTTTGCTGAACATAAAATTTGTGTTTTAATTTTCTCTGGAACTTTTTTTTCCCAGTAATTCTTAGAATAAGTGAGATTTCATCATAAACATATGCATAGGAATGCATGTAAAGTCCCCATTATTCTTGTCAGATTTTAATGAAACTTGAATTTTCTCAACAGGCTTTCGTAAAAGCATCAAATATAAAATTTAATTAATATCCGTCCAGTGGGAGCTGAGCTCTCTGGGGGCTGGCAAACAGACATGACGAAGCTGATGGTCGCTTTTCGCAATTTTGCGAACGCGCCTAATTAGCCTACGCTCCTTGTGTCGCAAACCACAAAGCATTCCAATTTCCTTCGCTCAATACCCTCGCTTTTCCTTTTTTTTTTTTTTTTTTTTTTTTCCTCTTCTTTTTTTTCATTTATTTTTTTTTTAGTTGTTTCGTCTTTTTTTCTTCCTCGTGAGG
>Ga0123354_10007155_pt1 | contig 16723 bp, 9 predicted proteins | sample TergutLab28metaG_2_FD_97872 | JGI IMG/M metagenome (GOLD analysis project Ga0123354, IMG submission 97872) | Labiotermes labralis P4 segment gut microbial communities from Petit-Saut dam, French Guiana - Lab288 P4 | ecosystem: Host-associated > Arthropoda: Insects > Digestive system > Gut ...
CAGGAATCATATAGAATGAAGGTTGGAATAATATTTGTAAAAAGAGAGGAAGTAAAAAAAAAAAATAAAAAAATAGCCCCTTCACTCTTTTTTGGGAGGGGGGGGGGGGGGGGGGGGGAGAGATACTGCACGGATTTTAATGTAATTTGACATAATGCGGTATTTTGCCGTTGGAGGCCACCTTAAGTTGAGGTCTCCGCTCTTCTGTAATACTACTCAGCGCTGACTTGTAGCTAGTTGCTAAAGTCTGGGTCAAATATTCAAAGAAGAATGACCTTGAACATGGGATCGATAGGCTGTCCCGAAACGTCGGTAACTAGCTACCAGTTAAAGCTGCGTAACGTCTCAGAAGAACGGAGACCTCATCTGCATGCGGCGGAAGCCGACAATATAACATTAGGTGCATAATTTGTAATTTAGTGTAGCTGGATGTAGCAAGAAGCCGATGAACGCAAAAGCGTTACACAGTATTCTTAAATAATGTAGGAATTATTTTTTTTTTGTTTTTCATACTGTGAAATTCTTACATTCCATATACTAAACCAAAAATTACACTAATTAAAATAAATAAAACTAATCATTAAATTTAGGTATATTTTCCTGTATTTTAATTAGTGCATTTTGTTAGTCTGAAATATGGAACCTCTGAATTAAGGGGCGTGGGTGCTGAAAACACATTATTGAAATGTATTTCTTAATTTGCACATACTTTTGGCGGCAAAGTTATTTCGAAGCTTTGTTGCGGAATAATTTCTGGCTGAAATGTAAATAACATGTAGGAAGTAATGTAACATGTCGGTCACAGGGGCGCGCGGGCATGCAAATGACGTTTCGGTGATTCGTTTTACAAGACTCTGGAAAGCAGCATTTTAAAATTGTTTAAATATGGCCGAAAGCACTAATATTAAAAAAGCGGGAACGTTTTTATAACTTTTTTATTTGGCGCAACAGCCCCCCCCCCCCAGTGGGCCAGGACCTCATCATTCACGAGGTTTTTAGATCACGCACAACGACACACCACTGTCTGTAGGACGCCTCTGGACTAGTGATCAGCTCGTCGCAGAGATCACTACCTGACAACACACAACACTCACAACAGAGAGACATCCATGCCCGCAGTGTGATTCGAACCCACAATCTCAGCAGGCGAGCGGCCGCAAACCTACCCCTTAGACCGCACGGCCACTGGGAACGGCGTTTTCAAATTTTGCCATTCGTTTACCAAACTGTAAATGTAACCGATAACAATGTACCAATAACCAAGCGTGGAAATGAAGGACGTGTAGAAAGTCAATCTTGTTATTTAGGAGGATCCGTTGTCTTAATCGTTGTGAAAACAGTGAACTTCAGCCAAGGTTAACTCGAAGAAGTGTGTCACTAAATATGCACTTCCGCTTCTTCCTTACATGGAGTTGAAGGAAGACAAACTCGAAATGTTGGGCAAGATTATTGCCTCATTACCCCAGTACAATTTCCGGTGCACATTGTGGCAGATTTCTGGAGTATTGGACGAGGAGTTAAGCTCCCATCACTTAGCGTTCTACGTTCTTCGCGGCTGTTTCTTGTGGGTTTATTTCAAAAGTGCCTTGAGAGGTCGTGCTGGGCAGCTGGCCGAATTAACCTTAACCTACCTAAAGTAGGTCAATGCCGCCATTGAAGCGGGTCACTCTGTAGAGTTGTCAAGGCGAGTGTGGGCTGAAAATACTTATCAGGTTTTAGCCCGTCGCACCATGAAGGCAGCACACCTATATATTTATTGACAGAGAGCTTTTGAATTAAGTTTCATTTCAGTTTTTGGTCGTTTGATGTGTGTAATTGTTGAGAAATTTAAACTACCACAAATTAGAGCGTCTTCCTGAAGTTCCTGTATATATATGCTAAGTGTGGTAACCGTATCCATAGTTCTCTAATATTTTTTCTGGGATTCTATATGCCCTGTTGAACTTCTTAAAAGTTCCAGGTTTATAACTTACGCCCAGTGATATAATACAGTTATACAGAATAGACAGTCCTAATATGGCAGGAGGAGTATAAATATTTTTAGTGAAAATCATTAATATTCTTCATACCGAAGATGTTTAAAGGAAAAGTTATAAAACATGTGGTCGCGTACCGTGCAGGTGTGTATAATATCACTTACGTAGCAATTTTTGTCCGGTTGGAAAATATTTTGAGAAGGTTAATATATTGGAATTTTTTGTCAGATATGCATCCAATGAAATTCATACCACCCTCTAGCGTAACCGTATTCAGCAGAAGAGATTACGTCTTAGGATGAACGCATGAATGCATGTATGAATGAATGAATGAATGAATGAGTAAATTCAATAATTAATGTAGATGTGACTAAATAAATAAATAAACACATTGGTTCGATTTTTGTGCTGTTTTACTTCTCGCATAACTAGCAGAGGATACATCGCTGGAAGAGTTTGTTGTTGCTCTGGAACGACGGAGAAAAGGGAAGCCAATTCTTTGGAGAGACCTCATGTTCAAGAACGATTTTACTTCTTTATGTCTGACTAATTAAAAAGATATAGGTTTACTTTAAACATGTCAACGACTCGTATAATTTTGTGCGTAATATGAACTATGAATTAATTAATAACAATTTTTTCATTTTTGGTCTATACGAGTCACAGAATTTCGTATCTCTTTATTGACAGGCCGAAGGTCTTACATTTTTACAATTATTAAGCCTATGCCAAATGTAACGAAGTTCATACACACTTAAAAGTTGTCTTTATGAATGCTATCAAGGCTTATGGAGGAAGTAGAGGTATGGCGCCACTCATTCTTAAACCCAACATTAGATTGACGTGAGTGATAAATATCGTGATCCATTCGTTTTTTCTCTGGAGTAAAGGTCCCACGATTACCATTGAACAGGAGGCTGGCTGGGCCCCAATGCCTTTGGACATTCGAATGTATAAGTTCTTCTTTGTGATTTGCAGGTAACCGGAAAGTGGAAGGTAGTAACTTGCAGCACAATAAAGATAATGCCTGGCTCGGAGGCGCCATTGCGGTGCAAAACAGTGGGGACAGGATGGTGGTAAGTGAGCTGTCTACATGGTTAGCATGCACTGTGATTATTGTGGGATTCAAACTGAAGGCTGTTCGTGATGAAAGACAGCGCGAGGGAGAGAGAGATTTCTGGGGATACAAGATTTCCGGCCTTCTGAGTGGGTTTTGATCAAATGAGAGCCTGTTGGATCATTGCAGCGTGTAGGGTGATAAGTTTGTTCCGAAATTTCGGAAGATGCTGCATTCAGTTTTGTGGTGTCTGAATTTAGCTAAATTGTAAACTGAAATTTCCACCTCAACGTACACGGATTAATCACCCGGAAGGCTTTCAGTTGATCTCTAAAGAAACGGCGACGTAACGTCAGAATGCGCAAATGACGTAATGAAGAGCTTAATAATTTGTGCTGTTTTAATAAATGTTTAGTGACTGCATTTAAGGGAATTAAAATGGACTGGGATAGTAGCATGCATGGGAAGATAAGGACTGGGAAGGAATAGAGTTAGTGAATTGGATCTTAGAAATTTACGGCAGAAGGATTGATGCAAAAGACAATATATCATAACTTATTCCTTTTTTTGTAAAAGTATAAACATGTCAATCTATTGTAGTTTAGATGTATTTATAAACTCTTCGGTTTATAATGCTTTGGTATATAATCTCTCCTCTAAGTGAGTGACAACGTCACAAGAAGCAATACGCTGAGTGTATTTAATAAGCATTTGCAAACTTCATGGCGAATATTATCTATTTACATCCCAAACTCAAATGTGAAGCTATCATGCTGATTGTAAGCGATACTAAAGTACGAGTATAAGTCAGTTGTTAGTTTAGGTCAGTGAAAAAATAGCGGAGCTCGCAGTCGGACCTACTCTATAGGTGAGGTGGCGGGGTAGCGAACGTCTCTGTGACTTCCGCCAATCAGCTATCGCTGTCACTGTACAAGTAACTCGCTTCGAGCCTTCCACTTGAACTTTTCACTAGCCATAAACTAATAAATGATCTATTCCATGGAAGGATGTTGAAGTCAAAGTGGAATGGCAAACAATATCAGCAGTTGCATGTAGGTGTCTATTAGGATCGCTCCAAAATTATTTAGTTTCTTATTTTTACAGATCTGTGCACCAGGATGGAAGAATGCCTTTTTTTCCGACCATTACCTCATGAACGGTATTTGTTACTGGACAGATAACACAACGGACGTGACAGCTGCAATGGAAGCCGTAACCCCATTGGACAACTTACGTAAGTACAATACTCCACAGAACAAAACGTAGATGACGATAAAACTGCGCTTGTGCCTCTTCATTATTCGCAGAAGGCTTTTAGAAAGAGCAGAGACAAAGACCCACACCCACTGTTTCTTGCTTCACCCTCCACTCGCTTTACCGACGGAAGAGGAGCATCCGGTGTCTCGTAAGAGGAAATTTAACGAAATTTTGAAACTGGTCTGAATGTGACAACACCTGTCAGAACTTACACATTAACATGGCTCTGTGGGCTGAAACTGCTGCTGCGCCATGCATACGTATCTAGTCATGACAGCAGTATTTAGAGACGTATGGGAGTATGCAGACTACAGGTAAAATATCAGAAAATAAGTAAAAACGCTGTGATAAAACTGGAGGTCAAAGTTATGGGAAAAAGAAGTTAAATTGAAAATTAAGATATACATCTAATTTTCGGTCCTATCAAAGCGTGCCCTTCGGACTACGGATAGAATTGTGTTCCTCCAGGTGATGAAGTGCCATCATGTTAAAAAATGTAATCAGCGGTCAAGGAGCAGTCGCCCTTCTTGTGGGCCACGGGCGGCAGTAACTTCTCACCTTACATGACTGGAAACTGGAAGATCTGAGTATTGTTATTGTTATTATTATTATTATTATTACTAGTAATAGCAGTAATTCGTTGTGGCTCAAGTGCCTTTTGTAAAACTTTCTCAATGAAAAATAAATGGACATTAAATACGGTTAACCGAATACTTACAAATCTGAAGAAGGGAATGGAGCTGACTAGGGTAGGCAGAGAATCAGTTGTCTGTGTAGGTAAAGTTACAATTGCCCATTTGCTTAATCAACAATCTCTAAAGCCTGTAGCAGGTCTGTAGACAAATATCCACACACGTGAAGATATTTAATTTTCTGCTGAAAGCACAGGGATTCAGGACAGCTTAACCGGTGCAGCGGCTAGGCTGCATGCCCACAGGATCGGGGTTTGATTCCACGCAGGGGCAACTTCTTTTTCCCTCACGGCCTCAAGAGAGTTTCTGAGCTCTTCCCCTCTTTTATGCACTGAGTATCGAACATCCGGGATTAAAGCGGCTGGAGGGTGAAACCTACACTGACATGCCTCCAACACCGAAGTCGGGAAATTGCGTAGCCATATCTCTACTTCCTGTCAATCTTCATGGTGTGACGCTTAATCAGTTACAGGGATAACTTTACTTCAGTTACTGTAAATTTATGAACTTAACTTTTGTAGTTGATTGGAATAAACACAAATTATTACAAAATAAATCCGAATTAGGAAGTGTAAACTGTTTTTGTAACGGATGTAGTGTGATTACAAATGCTTTGCTTGATTTATTCTGCAGTTCTTTACGTTCGATCTTATATTATTGGTTATTTCAGGCAAACAGGCCGAATCCCGAACATCATACTTCTATTATGCGTATGGAGAAGCTGGTTTCACTGCGCATTTTCCAAAGGTATGTTGGCAGTAGGAGTTCACCGACCAGACACATCAGGAGGTAGTTTATTCAACCGAAGGAATGTGTGCAAAATTTTTGTAATAAGGACTTCCCTACAAGTAATAATTGTGACGCAAATTTAATTTTTATAGTTACTAAACATCGTCTATTCTTTCAAAATCCTACAAAATAGTTATTAATGCTTAAAACTGATCGCGGTTATATATATATATATAATGTTTGAACTCTAAGTGGTTTTATATATATATATATATATATATCGTCGATTCTTTCAAAATCCCACAAAATAGTTATTAATGCTTAAAACTGATCGCGGTGATATATATATACCACCACGATTTTTATTCCGTCGATTCTTTCAAAATCCCACAAAATAGTTATTAATGCTTAATAATATATATATATATATATCACCGCAATCAGTTTTAAGCATTAATAACTATTTTGTGGGATTTTGAAAGAATCGACGATATATATATATATATATATAACCACTTAGAGTTCAAACATTATTTTTGTGAATATGTAATGAAGTACAAAGCGATGTAGAATGTGGCGGTGTGTACTGCGTTTAGTTTTGCAAAAATGTAGGCTATTTGCGTATGCAACAAGACCAATAAAGGTTGCAATGTAACGAAGATCGCATTGCTTAAATATAGCCTAAGTATTTCTTTTTTCTACCTATCTTCTTTCTTGTTACATTTATGGCAGTAAAATTTAATCTAGTGTAACGTTTCGAACATGAGGCCACACAAGCTTCTGTTATTGTTTCTGGAACTGTGTTTTCTTTTTCAAAATTCCAAACGCGTCTGATTAGTACAAAATCACAAGATACGAATTTTACTTTAAGTTCTATTTCGCATACGACTGCATTGCTCAAATTTGAAACGCCGAAAACATGTAAGTATTTGTAGCTGCAATGAAATGTAATTAAAGAATATAATGTATGTGACTGTGAAGAAATAATACCGTAATTGCTGTTTGGAGCATTGCAACGTTTATGAAGGATTATCTTCTGATATAATGTAAAATGTCAAAAATGATAGAGGAAAGACGATTCCAGTGGAGGACACCCACTTCCCAGATGTATTCTAATAAATTTTGTAGCTAATACCTCATTGGCCACAATATTTATTTACTGTAGGTCCAGATGTGTTGTTGCGAAAGTAATCGCACCAAACACACCACAACAGAACCAGAAACCATCTGGTATAGACACCAATCAAATGTTGCAGAATTAATCACATTACATAACAAAACGCTCTCGGAAACTGTTTGCATAAGTCAGCTCAGTATCAGGAATTATTTATGGTACATTTAAACTGTTTGTTGAGAAATAATCTTACTGCAGGTATCAGCAGCACATCACAAACTATTTCCTCTTGCTGCCGTTGCTTATTCACCGACATTCGGGAAGTTTTGATGTTTTGCTGACCGTGCATCTCAGTATAATCTTAGTAATTAACCAACTGAATGAACAAAATCTTGTTTTATAATAAGTTTCTTAAATGCCTCTACATGTTTCGAGCACTATGTGTTCATCATCAGGAGGTCAAGATTGTATTATACAGCATCTGGTATCATCACATCTGTAAGTGGCCGTCCCGTACACAGGCTGAGAGAGGACTGAACCAGTCTTCTCTCAGCCTGTGCACGGGACGGCCACCTACAGGTGTGTTGGTACCAGATGCTGTATAATACAATTTTGACCTCCTGATGATGAGCACATAGTGCTCGAAACATGTAGAGGAATTTAAGAAACTTATTATAAAACAAGATTTTGTGCATTAAGTTGGTTAATTACTAAGATTCGAGAAGTGTTTTAATTATAAAGTTGTGTATGCCAGTAACATATTGGATACTCGATGGAGATAACACAGTGTTTGTTAGGATGAACTGCTTTCGGTTTAATTGATAAAGTTTCGTGCGAAATAGGCATTGTTATAAAATAGGAACTAGATTGGAATGATTGGAATCAGAATTTTATTTATCCGACAATTTTTAGCGGATAATATAAATACATTCAGTAGCTTCGGAGATTACGAATAGCCGACAAATGAAAGAAGGAAGGAAGCGAAAAACGAAGGAAAATGACTTTCTTGCAGTGAGGTCATTTAATGCATTTCATGTAAGTGACAAATAACAACGGCACTGCTGCCATGAAAATCACAAACTCTGGAGTAAGTAAGAACATAATGATCGTTGTTTTCTGGAATGTGACATCGTGTAGTCTGGTAGAAATTTACAGCGGTTTCGGAACTATCTGTTGCCTCCCACTTTAGTGTAGAGGTTAGAGGCAGCAGGTTTTTTCAGAAATATAAGCAAATTTGTGTCAGAATGTACGGCGTCAAATCCTGCACTTTTGCAACCTGCTTATTCACCATTGTGAGAATCTCAAATTTCGCGCGGTAGAAGAATTTCTTTATATATTGAAGACATCTAACACGACCAGTCTTGATTCTGCATTGATGAATACAGAATTCTTCATATTCCTCCCGAACTTGGGTCTTTCGACCAAAAGTGAAGGAGTGTTTGGTAAAGTAACAATGATAATAATAAAAAAATTGTGGTTGTGCAATCCATGAAGGCATTGTGGGGAGTTGCGGCTTAACCTGGGAAAAGCGCAGGCCGTGTACATGGAATAGAAGCCTGGGTGGGCCCCGGAACCCATCTGAACGCCTTGAAACGGAAAAAAGTATTCCTTGCCCATGCTTGGAACCGAACCAGAATTCCTCGGTAAACCAGAACTCAGCGCGGTCACTGCAGCGATTACGCCAAACCTTTTCCTAAAAACTATTTGAAAAGATGTTGAAACATGTCTTTTTGTTTTTCAGGATAGCAACGAATTCGTGTTAGGCGCTCCTGGTGTACTTGAATGGCGAGGTAAGTTGATTTATGCGCCCCGTTCAGAACATTATGTAATTTCTCGTAGTCCCTAGAAAGTTCCGAACTCAAATTAAGAACCACAGATATGATTTTTGCTTTATTTCAGGTACAATCATTCGAATGAAGTCCGGGGAGATTTCAGGCGGTACACCGCGCAGGCGCAGAAGCAATGGAGATTATTATGTTGCCGAAGTCCCTAACGCTCTGAAATCAAATGCAATTCCTCTGAATGTTCTCTTGGGTACGTAAACTGTGTCTTGTGAGAAGAAATTTTACATTCTACAGATAAAGGATGTCTGTCTTAATACGCATATTATAAAATATGGTCACCACCACAACGATTATCATCATCATCATCATCATTGTCATCATGATTTTGGATTTTCGTACAAGAAAAAAATTCTGAGGTGTTCAGTGAGACCAGCTGTGTTCACACACAATTCAAGCAACAGTATGTAGCAAGAGAACTTGCTGTTTAGGAACTGTCTGTGTTTCAGGATATTCTCTGAGCTCAGGAAGTTTCTTCAGTGACCGACCCACTCACCAGTATGTCAGTGGAGCTCCGAGAGCAAATTACTGTATAGGCAAGGTGCGTGACGTACATACAAATTTACATCTACGGTGACTTCGTCGGGCTGTTATCTGCTAGCGGGCTGCGAAATTTTCATGTAACATATCTACAACAACAACAACAATAACTACTACTACTAATACAACTACTACCATCACCACCACCATCACCATTGCCACCACTACCACCACCAACACCACTACTACTACTACTACTACTACCACCACCACTACCACCACCCCAATACTACTACTACTACTCTACTACTATCACTACTACTACCAATACTACTACTAGTAATACAACAACTACTACTACCACTACCACCACTATCAACAGCACCGCTACCACCACCACCCTACCACTACTACTCACTACAACTACTACTACCACTACCACCACTATCAACAGCACCGCTACCACCACCACCCTACCACTACTACTCACTACAACTACTACTACCATCACCACCAACACTACTATCCTCAGCACCACCACCACCACAACAACAACAACAACAACAACAACAACAACAACAACAACAACAACTACTACTACTACTACTACTACTACTACTACTACTACTACTATTACTACTAGCTCTACAGCTGCCATTTTTTCTTCTTGAAGCAGTTCCATGAAGGGTTTCTCTTTCCCATACGGTTGAAGGATGAGCATACTCACGTAATGTAATTTCACGTGTACTTGCTAGACCCCATATTTAGAAAGAGTTCTGAAGACTCTGTCTCCATTGTGTGGGATGTGGAGGAACCTTGAATGTCAGGACTTTGTTTTTGTTATTTTTGACTTTTATGTTATTCATACCGTCCATTTTTTGACATTCATTATATTAGCCAACAAAATGCACTGCGCAAAATACAATAAATCGCAAATCATAAAACACCATTCATGTTAAGTGCCAACTGCTACATGTTTCGGCACCGAAATGCCATCCTCAGGGATTTTAACAACAACGAAGGATCACAAGTCATACAGTAGTAGCGACTAGCATCTGAAGGGCGTGCTGGACTTACGAACTTTTGTTGTTATGAAACTCCCTGAGAATGGCACTTTGGTACCGAAAAGTGTAGGAATTGGTCCTTAGAATGAATGGTGTTACATAATTCGTGTTTTATTGTATTGTGCTTAGTACATTGTGTTGGTTAATACATTGTATGTTTGCTGTGGCTAGTTGAAGCGACCTTTGACCGCCTGTGTGAAACAGAATTTCTCTTGAGCAGTAAATATATTTCACTGTAGGGTAGGTAGCACTGATTCGTATTTTGGATGTCTCGTTCGGGTCTGTGACAGAAGACTGTGTATTCTGATATTGTCCAATTGGTTATTCACTGTTACCCTGCCATTCGATGGTATATATTGTGAGATACTGGACAGTGTCGTCAAATAAACATGGATAGCTAAGAAGATGAAAGTTCATGTACTGTGGGAGGTTAGGTTAGGTTAGGTTAGGTTAGGTTAGGTTAGGTTAGGCCGCGAAAGTTATAGGTAGCTTTTTCTTGTTCGCGCCAAGAAGGCGTATATGGGGAGTGAAAATATATATCCTTTAATTCTTAATCTCGCCACTAGATGGAGGTGAGTGGTTTACTTCAGGACCCAGCATTTTGTCTCCCCAGAAAAGAACTCCAGTACCCTTTAAAAAAGAGGCATCGTGGGCCCTATTTCCGACATGGAAGATTTAGAGAAGGGAAAAATTTCTCTCCTATGCCGGGATTCAAATCTTAGACTATCCAGCCCGTATCCTAACTGCTGTAACGAATACTGTGCCATGTATCGACTGGTAAATTGTAACGAAACTTCGAAAAATCGTGGTGTCTTCATCCTGAGTTTCAATCTCGACTTCCCTTGAAGGATTCGGAACGTCGAACACTATTTATCGGTCGACACGGTTAACGGCTAGAAGGCCTAAATCTTCTGCAGGAACGCTAGACGAGAAAGTCAAACCTTGCAAGCGGTAAGCTGTTGATAGATTAATATTGCATATGATTTCAATAAAAGTATCCACGTACTGTGTGAACCGAATGCTTATGGTCATTTTCACATGGGCCTTCCACTTGTTTCTGGGGCATTCATTTGATTAGGTGTGCATTGTGTTGATAATCGGGTGTACGAAATTCAGATAAGTAACCTATGAACTCTCTGACCCCCTTATTTGCCTTTGGCTTCGATTTGTGCGTAATTCTCATTATTCGTTTAAATTAGAAGAAAGGTTCAAGTATTTCTGAATATTTCACCTTCTATACGTATTTTAACGACTTATCTCTTTACTATTGCACCTTATTCCTTGCGGATATGTTACCATGGTTCTACCCCAGAGCTTCATAAATTAGTACATCCTGTGGGGCTACACCCTACCTTAGAATATGCATATTTTAGAAACATTTTCTTCCTTAGTTTTTCCACTAGTCATTTTACACTTCTGTATCCATAAAAATCTATTAACATTACAGAAGGTACCCTTACCATGTTCCTGTTAATATAACTGTTCACATTAACAGGCTACAGAAAGCAATTAACAGGCTTTGGTTTGTATTTAGTCTGGTAAATAACACGCGTGTGTGGCCATCACTAATCTTTCTTAACCTAACCATTAATCTCTCAATTTGGGGGGCGGGAGTGTCTGTCAACGCCATGGTCTGGACTCAAACATGTCAGCAGATGTATAGGATATAACTGTGGGTTTTTGTGAAGACTGTAATAAATCTTTTGGTCCATTAAGTGCAGGAAATTTCTTGACAAACGGAGTGTCAACTTTTAAATACAGACCCGGCGTCATGCATCTAGTCTGGCTAATCTGATAGAGTAACCTAAATTCGCGGCTACCCTTTTCAAACCCAGTAATTTCGTTGCAGTCTGGTAGTTTTTGTTATTTATTTTACGACGCTGTGCTACATCTGTTGAAGGCTGACTGATGAATGATGGCTTGGAAAGAATTTGGAAGTTTGTGATTCAGGCGTGGTACAGTTGCCCCTGTACAATTCAGGAAGGCGATAGTGGGGAGTAGATATGTTTATACCTGTACTCATTCTTAACTTCTGTGCTAGATGGGGGCCTAATCGCAGTACTGTCTCATAATTTGTGTGGAATGACTGAGCAAAACCATGGAATTTCAGCCGATGTAGCCGGTGTCTCAACCGGTATTCTGAAATGGTACTCTTAACTGCCGCTACACCACCCTGCTTGGCTATTCTGCTAGTGAAGAAGATAATTCATTAGCCTTCAAATACGTGTGTACTTCTAGTTAAACTTTAATTGAATCGGGAAGTTTTCAGTCAAACGTTTATAACAAAAGCAGAAAAAGTTTATATTTCAAATCGTGTTTATTTCAGGGTACATTGAAGCATTTGTAACAAATTTGACACAGTTTATATCTCGAGCAAAGAACAATTAAACAGACTACACGAACGAGTCTCTTTGTCATCCGGTTTACTCTGCGATGCAAGAACTGCAGCAGCTACAACAACGGCATCCGGTTTCAGTGTGTCAATAAATCCTGCGATAACCACATCCACTGAACTCCGATCCTTATGACGAGAACAGCAATGGGTGTCAGTTCTTCTGGGATGTAAGGCTACGTCACTGCATGTTTGGTTCCCGACGTTTCGGATGGTGTAGTTGTCTCATCTTCAAGGTTAGCAAGGTTCAAATGCCGCAGTGTCACGTCCCAGAAGAACTGAAACCTCACAAACTACTGTGCAAAAAAAAACTAAATCTGTAACGTTATTAGCTTTATGTTGCAGGTGTATCTGTTGGAATTCCCGGAGAAATATGAGGACGAGGATTTGAAGATACTAAGAGATTTTGACGGCACGCAAATGGGCGAGTACTTCGGAGGTGCACTGTGTGTTGTGGATTTGAACGGGGACCATCTAGATGATTTGGTGATTGCAGCACCGCAGTTCTCTCTTCAGGCAGCGAATTCAGCTCAGCTCGTGGGAGACGAGGGTCGCATTTACGTGTACATAAACGGTGACCGTGTGAGTAGAATGGTACTTCTTACGTGCCACATCAGCTACTTTCAGGGTAATGGCGAACTGAGCTATTTTGCGTTTTAAAGTCATTTTTTGCTCCTTACCAAATATTATTAATGTGGTGAAATGAGGTGGGATGAGGTAGGCCTAAGGGAGATGAGGAATTTGCACAAAATGTTGGTGGGGAAAATCTGAACGTATATGAACACTTGGTAGAGGTGGGAGAAAATATCAATATTTTTCTTAAATATATAGGGATATGTACTGGATTGAACTCGATGATATAGCACCTGGAGGCGAGCTCATGTGGAAAAGACGAACTTTCACATGCTATTAATTTCGGAGAGTTTTTGAACATCTTAGGAGTTGCCAAATTTTCAACAAGGACTGATGTATTTAAGCCCTAATTAGTAAGTAAATATGGGCGAATTCTTTAAAGTTGCATGCATTTACCTGCAGTAGTAAGTGGAAAAGAGGAACAGTTATGTTTTCCCTCATGTCGCTTCTCCCTACGGCAGTTAGCTCCTAATATCCAGTGAATGAAAGGGGGCTAGTCCTGTAAGCTTTTCTGGACACGATGAACAGAAAAATCCCTAATAGAAGTACTGGATAGAGAATCCAGTTACGGTCGTAGAACCAGTTCCAGACGTTTAAATGACAAGCGTTTTAATTCATAACTGGTACTCTGCTGCTGCTGCTGCTGATGATGATGATAATAATAATAGATTTTAAGATAGTCTATTACTATTTGATAGAAATGTTAACGAAACCTAAAGAGTTAAGGGTAGCAAATTTCTCAGCTTTCTGAAAATTCTGGATTTATTTAGCTCGGTTTATAACGCAGGTTGTTCATGTCCGGTTTTACATCAAAATTTCTGCTGCAGTTCTTTGTTGCTTATGGAATTTATATCGAGGAATTTTACTGCGATTCATGACAGATGCAAGAGATTTTTATTTTATCCAAAGCGTTCAGACCTTCTGTGGGGCCCACCCAGCCTCCTGTTCAGTAGGTGCCGGGGGCCCTATACTCGAACCTAATGGCAACTGCGAGCGAAGCTGACTACTTACTTACCCCCGTGATGAGCCTTGTTCAAGAACGCGAAGATCTGTAACTTCACTCCCACCTATGCATTTATGTTGTGCTTTACATTTACTTGCTTGTGTTATAGGGAAGTTTTACGGAAATAACAGGCGAAAGGATGATAATGGGGAGTCGTCGGTATGGCGCTCGTTTTGGTACAGCTGTGGCTAATGTTGGAGACCTTAACATGGACGGCTACGAAGGTAAGCAATGGAAGTATACAATAAAAATACACCCATACGTAGAAAGATAAACGAAAATGCCTGGTTGTTTATAAATCAGACTGATTTACAAATCAAACTGGTTCTATGAGACTTTTTTTTTAGTTTCGTTTGGAAATTTAATAATTTCTCAGACTCACTACAGTAGGATAAAGCGAGATATACGGGCACGGCTGCTGTCTCTGCATTAATACATTTACTTTTGTTACTTGTTTCAGACATCGCAGTCGGTGCTCCGTACGAGGGCACGGGCGCTGTTTACATATATCACGGGGATAAATCCGGGATTGTATTTGAGCCAGTGCAAAAAATCTTAGCAGAGAACATTGATCCACGGCTCAAGGGGTTTGGAATCAGCTTTTCGAATGGTGAAGATATTGACGGAAACCATTACAACGGTAATTTTATGTCTAAATCTGTTTCTGTGCCTGATGGGTGACACGAAAGATCATTCATTTGGTTGTAAATTAAAGGAAGATATGAAGCTTTTGTGCAACCCGTTGTGGTTCATCTTCATTTAGGCTCACATATCTTGCTATAATTTTATTTTCTTTCTTTGTTTCTTCAGTTTATCTACTCATTCATTCATTCATTCATTCATTCATTCATTCATTCATTCTTTCTTTCTTTCCTATGTACTGTATTTATTAGCGCTTGTCTTCTTTCTTTTCTCATTACATTCTTCTCTTCTGTCTCATGTTCACATCATTGCAGTATTTGTCATGTAGGTGCGGCATATATGGTTAGGTACTGGGAAGTTGCGGACAGTTTCCAGTTGCCGTCACGGCAGTAAACTTGAGGTAATGAGAACTGAATAATACTCAAGTTAAAACAGCTGGTGTCCTGGCAGGAACCCGGAAGTACGTCAGCTCTCTAAGTTATTTTACTAGTGTTCACCCGAATAGAAGGAGAAGTGTTACAAGGACCACGGACAGGCTTACCTCTCTATACAAGACGGGTGCGGTATGGTTATAGAGAATCAGTTAGCTATAACAGGTGGTAGCCTTACTTTAACTTAGGCTATGACAACTTCCATCCGCATTTTTTTCAATCTATTATCCTCCCTCAACCAATCAGTAGACTGTCTGTAATCCGAGTTTCTACAAACGGGTAAGTAGCCTACATGTAACCGAAAGGGAAAAGCATAAACGATAGCCTAACATTCTCGGCAAAATCTACCAGGCATCTGCATAATGTGTGTGAGTGCATGTTCTTCTTGGAGACTCTTGCTTGGAAAATAAAGGCGTCACCAGAGTCCTCCGATTGTGCAGTTGGTGGCAAGGTTGAGATCTGAACCGATGTCTCTAACACAAGTGAGGCAAAAATGCCACTTGCTTCATCTGTTTCGTTACCTGTGCCTAACACACATAAACAAGATCTTGTTTTTGCTTTAGATGTAGCTGTAGGGGCATATGAATCCGGGCACGCTGTGGTGCTGCGAGGTCAACCTATTATCACATTCCAGCCGCATCTGACCACCAGCACCAGTAGAATCAGCCTGAAGACGTCCAACTTCTCCAGTACAGCCTGCCTCAGCTACATAGGATCATATGTTCCGAGCACCGTGGGTAAGCACTCCTGGACACATCACATACAGAGAGGAAGCACGTGTGACGTACTCACATTCAAAATTTGTGTAATAGAGAGTTTTAAATACTTGCTGGGGAGCATGATGTTATATAGACGTACAGATTTCTATGATTAGGGATCTCAGAACGTGATGGGGCTGTAATTGTGTAATCAGCCTTGTATAGTTGAGAGTAATCAAATAACGAAAGATGAGATGGACTGATTGTGTAGCATACACGGGAGTAGTAAAGTATACCAACATGTTTTGGAATACTGCAGATCCATGTGAACAGTAGATCTAAAAGTAGATGTCAGGAAATTACCGCCAAGCAATTAACACATTTTGTGTCATTTAACATTTTCTTGATTCGAACCAGACGCCATAGTGACAATGACAGTGGACTTGGCACATGGTAGGGCCCAGTTCGTGTCTGAAGAGTTCAAGGCTACTAATACTTACAGTTATGCAGTCACACTACGTAGTAAGGAGCCTCAGTGTAAGGACTTCCAGATTGCAATCAAGGTAAAGGAAAAACTTTTCTACTTTCTTTGTTTCTGTCACACACACACACACACACACACACACACACACACACACACACACACACACACACACACACACACACACACACACACACACACACACACACACACACACACACACACACACACAC
>Ga0123354_10007157_pt1 | contig 16722 bp, 6 predicted proteins | sample TergutLab28metaG_2_FD_97872 | JGI IMG/M metagenome (GOLD analysis project Ga0123354, IMG submission 97872) | Labiotermes labralis P4 segment gut microbial communities from Petit-Saut dam, French Guiana - Lab288 P4 | ecosystem: Host-associated > Arthropoda: Insects > Digestive system > Gut ...
TATTCCTGAGACAAACTATGTCCCTAGGGAATACAGTGTTGCAGCTATTCTGTTGTTACTATTCATGGTGCTTATATCGTTAGTTTCAGTGTTGAATCTATTGTACTTTTACATTAGTACTTTAAACTATAGACAATAGAGACTTCGAACTATAATTATTACTAATGTGTTAAAGATATTGATTAGTATAACTGGAACAACATTTTCACGTGCACATTTAATTCTATTAATTTGATGGCTTTATGAATATCACTGAAGAGAATACACAGTTTTCACAACTCTAATACTCCAGTAATTCTCATACAAAATATTATGCAATGCACAACCCTTGTCAGTTCTGATTTTAACAGGATTTTTTTGAACTCACATCAATATATTAGTACTTAATAACTTACCACTACTCACATTCGGTAGACTACGTCTTGTCTTACTAAATCCGAAACATTTAATCTCCATTATATAACCCTACAGGCCTAAGATATTAATAAAATAAGGGGTGTTTAAAGTAACAATAATTTGTGTTTATATGGTACATGTTACGTAACTTACAAAAGATGAGCTGGGCACATATATGAGGAAAGAAATGCTTATAGAATTTTGGGTGAAAAATCTGAAGATAACAGACAGCCTTGAAGACCTAGAATATTATCAAAATAGATCCACAGAAATAAAAAAGGATCGTGGAGCCTGAACTCATCTGGCCCAGGATCGGGACCAGCAGCGGACTCTTCTAAATACGTCAATGAAACTTTGGGTTTCACACAATTAGGAGAATCAGTTGGCTAGCTGAAGAACTATCGGCTTGTTAAGGCAGAATTACTCCATTCGGTTACTTCAGTAGTAGCAGCAGCAGCAGCAGTTTGAAGGCCTCTGACATGAGAAAATGGGCCTAAACAATGAAATATATATGAGACGCTCCAGCAGTAAAGATATTATTTTATCGTCTTTGTCGACGCTATAAACACAAGGATAGAATATCACTTTGGAGAAACAAATCTCCTTTAGATAGAATTTTATTGGAATTTGTCAATGTTAAATCTTTCTAGAAAGACACTACACGAAAAAATGCCATACACCATCACAAACACGCTGAAATAACAGTCCCTTCGTTTTATCCACCCGATGCAGTAGAGGAATATGTACGTGTGACCATATGCGCGGGTCCCATGGGCAATTTAAAGAAACGCCAGTAACCATAGACGCAAGGGCACAGATATACAGCACAGCATCAAGCAGAAACGAACACAAACGTTGGTCGTTGATGGAAACGAAATCCATCAGCAGCATCGCGAAACCCGAACTAATGCAATGTGGTTCATCATTTACAGTCACAGTTGCTACAATGTAGAATTTATCCCACGTGTGTAAGAAGAAATAATTGAATTACTGCTATATCACAAATCGCATCCGGTTGCATTTAACCTCACACCTTCACACAAACCACGGCAACAGTTCTAACCCAATTCCAAAATCAAACTTTACACCCCACAACGTTCATGTTTATAAACAGTGTTCTCACACAACACGATCTAAGTGAGAAACGATATTGTAGTTAGGCAGAGCGAAATGCAGTTCTTTTACTTTCTTTCTTTACTTCCAGTCTGACCTCTACCTACTCGCTGCAGGTGTAGAAGGTTATTTTTGCACCTTATCACACCCAATGGCACACAGACGGTACAACTCATCCGGGTGACTGGTCGATCCATCGCAGAGACCTATACCTGACAACATAAGAGACAAGACATAAATGCCCCCGGGGGATTCGAACCCGCAATCCCCGCAAACCAGCGGCCGCAGATCCACGCCTTAGACCGCGCCAAATGCATGTACCACACGACGTAACATCAAGGCAAGGTAAAGCAATCCCTGTACAGGCCTGGACAGGCCCTGAGGGTCCCTGGAGGTTGAGGTTCCCAGATTTCACGACAATCGGCACGTGAAAAGTGGTAAGTAAAGTGGAAAGGCCGCAATAGTCTTCATGGTTAAAACGTGCACCAATGATGTCAAATGCTTTATTGTCCAACTAATGCACTCAGTTATATATAAAATCGTTGAGTTGTTAAAAACCAATTAACTTATAAAAGCCGCTCCAACATGTTTCGGTTCACGTAGGAACCATCATCAGAGAGCTACAACCAGTGCTTAGCTAAAATTACAAGTCTTGTTCAACTGTGCGTATCGGTACAGACGTTGTTTGTGTTACGGCAGCATATTCTGACCTGCTGTGCATGTGCATGTGCATGTGTGTGTGTGTGTGTGTGTGTGTGTGTGTGGCTCACAGTGCAAAGAGGTCCACTTGCACTGTGAGTCACACACACAGCTGGTCATAATATGCTGCCATAATACTGACAACGTCTGTACCGACACGCACAGTTGAACAAGACTTGTAATTTTAGCTAAGCACTGGTTGTAGCTCCCTGATGATGGTGCCTACGTGAAACGAAACATGTTGGAGCAGCTTTTATAAGTTACTTGGTTTCTAACAATTCAACGATTTTATGTATAATTGAGTGCATTAGTTGGACAACAAAGCATTTGATAAGGCCGCTTTTACAACCCCCCCCCCCCCGGAAATTTTCCTGGTACCCATTTCCGTTAAACACCGGGCCGCCCCCAGGCCGGAAGGATTATGTCAATGAAAAATTCGAAATGAATTCGCGACCTTCCGGTTTGTAGCGCAGTACCTCAACCAACTACGCCCCGCGTGCCTCGTAATAGTAAGACACTGTGCATTTTACCTCTCAGTGTATTTATCTTCCTGAACAGAATTGAAGACGTTAAAACCACTCACGCTAAGACGCCATAAAAATCAGGCGGAAAGTCATTTATTTTGCATTTACCTTCCAGATTACATGAAACAACTCACAGAAAATTGTTTAAGGAGGACTATTCCTGACAACAGGCGTAGTTACATTGGCGTTAACACTACGAAGCAGAAAATTACATTCGTCATTAATAGATGAAACGGAATAAATCCGCTGATAAAATCAAACTGGGTTTGTTTAAAAAATACTTTCAAAGCTCACATACGAACGGTTCCACTAATACAACGAAAAATTAATTTTGGCTGTTCTAGCTGTTCATAAAATCACATCGAGAACAGGAAAATGAACGGCAGGCCATACGTACCTCACATGAACATTTCACCGCACAAATGTACATATCTATCTCTCTCTCTCCGCCCCCTCCACATACACACACGCAATTATTCTGTGCTTTTTATAGCTCTCAGTAAGCGTAGCACATAAAACACCGTGCAAGCTTAAGCCCACTTTGTACATCAAAGTGGCAAACAGGAAACTTAGAGCCTGCAAAGTATCTGTTTTTGAGAGACTGATAAAAGGTTCTGATGACAAGAACCCCACACAATTTCACAGCTGTTGTCGCTTTGTAACCAACGCAACAAGGCAAAATAATAGGCAGAACAAGCGCAAAACCACAAAAAAAAAAAACTCAAATACACCGGGTGCAGCCCTCGCTCGGAACACATATTTGTTTCGAAAACCCATCACAAACTAGTCAACACTGGTAATGCATCAGACCATTCTTCATTATAAAACAAGGTACAGGTTAAGAATAACTGGTGATTGCCTAGTATCCTATACAGCTGTTAATAAGAAATAGGTTACGAAACGTTAAAGGACTGTGGTTGTTGCGTCATAAATTCGAACACATAAATGCTCGAGATCTGCGTCTTTCTAGCACAGGAGATATATTGATTCACAAAACGACACAGAAAAGTAATCTGCAGGCTCCCAGAAGCGTAATTAATCATTTCAGGAAATCCCACACCAGTCTATACAAATGACTACAATAATTTTCTTAAAAGAGCGTGGGCCACACATTTATCAGTTTATTCTAAATATCTTGAGTTACACGAGCAGCCGTATCTGGATGCCACTGGTGTTTACTGAAAGAAGAGATGTGTAGTGCATGACGGAACTCCTTTGGATACATTTATGGAAGAGATGTCACTGAATATAACAGAGTGATATATCGTCGGGGACCATAACAACATTAAGGGGGCTTCTTCTTTTACTTTTCTTCAGTCTTCTTGCGAATTCCAAACTTTCAGACGCCGTGTTCTAAAACAGGCACCAGTTCCACCCCCCTTGCCACAGATTCCTATTGTTTTTGTCACTTCATAAATTCTGTGTAAGTATATTGATATGTGCAACACTTCCTCAAATGGAGTTCCGTTAATTATTCAATAACATTCAAATCCACCACCTAAACATAACACAAGTAATCAGTTTATCGACACCCTTCACGACCTCAACACGTTTCGACCCATCCTCTGGAGTTACGTCAGCAAAAACGATGTTTCTCACACGCAATTAACAGATATACCATAACGACTTATTCTCTTTTTCGCTTGCTGTATATAACGATGTCTCGTTTCATATTTACATCACAGAGGGTTAAATAAAGCGAATGAATAACATAAGAGGACCCGGGAACTGTGTGTATAACAACGTGGTGTTTGTTCAGGTAACTAGCTGAGGTTACCCACAAGAGTCTAACCACGACAATATCCCAAACGAAGTCAGTAAAATGCGCGTACAATCGCTGCAGACGAACGGTGTGGAAACTGACGTTACATTCCAGTAAATTAGATGTTTTGAACAAAAGGAAGTGTATTATCCACGTTGCTCCTTTCGACAGGCTAACATTGAGGGTAAACCCGTGTGTAATTCACAAAAATGAAACATGTAGAAACTTTGCGAACTACTGTCGGAACACATGCAATATGAGAAGGTAACTATCTGTTCGTTAGAAGAATACAGGCCTAGTAACAGGTACAAGTACAAAAAAAGTCTCGAACACACAGTAGAGTTTTTATATTTCGCCAAGTCCCACTGTTGAGAATTCATCGTTTTGGCAATTTTCCTTGTCACTTGTCTTCCAAGACTCTTCCATACGCACATATTCCCCAAAATTTATTTCTGGCTGCTACTTTACGGAACTTTCTTTCGCCCACACACACACACACACACACACACACCCACACTCACGCCGTCTACACAAGCAAATATATTTCCTATTCTTCTTATTTTTGTTCACTAACAACCACACAGTCTCCTCACAGGCCATGGCCTGCCAAGATTCCCGACAAATCTTTGTAAAACGATCTGGAATAAACGTACACTAAGAACAGCGCTCCAGTCCAAGGACCCAAAAATCCACAAACACGCAGTAACTGCAAGTCACTACAGTTGCCCATTTACAAAAGTCGAATTATAGGCCACGCAACACCTCAGGTGACTTCCAATGCTTCCGCCTATTTCAGATGACATTCACTTAGCTGGTTAACTGGCACTACATGCCAAAGCGGTCCAGATTTTCACGTTTTCCAGGGTCAAGAACATTAATTACAGGCATTCGGAAGGACTGCTTGGACCGAGGATCGGCCCCTATCAAGACCTCTGCTTATACAACGCAACACAAACACAGAAGAAAGCATACATACTTCCAAGCCCTGAGCTGGATTCGAAAACACAAAGCCAGTGTTCAACGTTCCAGAATTTATGACCACGGCAGTATCTCACGTGTCCCTTGCGTCTGAAAAACGATCCAAAGGCTTTAACTCGACGTACAGAAAACAATGAAAACAGGTGGTTTTTGATCCCTCCTCCATACTTGCGAAATATGGGACGGAACATACAGTGCAGCAAGTGGCGTTCCCAGACAATGCTTTCAAGCACAACGGTTACAGAACAGTCATTATATTTTGAAACAGAAATGCATGACAACAGAGTAAACAAAATGAAGTACAATTCTCCGTACTACAAGCTGCCTTATTTACGTTTGACATCCGTGTTAGCCCCGTAGGCATTCCCTTTTAACAAAACAATAATAAATCCAAACTCTACAAACGTTCTGATCGGAGCATTGTGACTGTTGATGTGTTTGCTTTATAATTACATTTAAATTACACAGTTCCGAGAGACATGGGGGTCCTTTTCCTCTATGGATACTTATTCTGCGACTTACCACAGCTCTCATAGAACAGAAATTTTCCTCGTACTTCAAGGAGCAATAATGTCGTTCCATTCCTAATACTTGCCCAGTAACAAATAAACGGCTATGCAACTGGCGACACAGCTACTGACCATGTACTTGACCTATACTGCGGTGCATGCAATAAGAATGGTTATTATGGAATAAAATACTGTTCTGAAGACTGCATTGGTTACAAAGAAGCGATACGGGAATGTAAAATTATAGCAAATGAATGGAGCCCACGGTGAATCACAGAGAACATAATGGAATAGATGGACAGTTAAAACTCAATCATTTTGCCTGCTGTAATTAAATGTACGTTCGATGTACAAAGAGTGCATCAATGTCTGAAGTAACGAGTGACGGAAAGAAAGGACTGAGGCTAATAAGAAGAGTGAATTAAAATGTTTAGTAAAACTCGAATTTCTATAGCAATGGGCAAAAGAAGTGGGTGTTAAAAAGCATAACACTGGACATGCACATGAAACCTTGAGCAAAAGCCTAAGCCAAGCAGCCCATTACTAATGCCAACACTAAGCAGTTTATTACAATCATGCACCGGAATGATAAATCCATCAGGCGCATATGCCATCTGCAAACACGTTTAGATGTCCTTTCGTGTGTAATGATAGTGCAGCGCAGTATTACGCCACATTTAAATTACGTTGATGCTAGTATTCATCAGTTTGAAATTAATCATCAATTGCGATCAGCATGAGACAGGTTTCATATGAACCCCGACAGCAAGTGGATAAATGCCGACACGAGTTGCCAAAACTGAAACGCCCGAACGCTGGGATCGAGCTGGAGACACTGAAATAAGCCTATGTGCCGAAAAGTTTCTGATCTGTCCCACAGAGACAGGTGCCTTGCGATGGCCTAATCACGTGTCTAAGGAGTTCTACTTAATGTCTAAAGAATGGATTTAGAACAGATTTACCGCTGCGAGGAGACCAAAATCTCAAATCGAGCTGTGACTTGGCCTACATGCAGACAAGTGCCAGGCTACAAATATGACTGCATTATATCAGAACTTGGACACGAGCAAAACTGCAGGCAATATTGCTAAGCAACGCGGATTTGGCTGTGTATACGCCTACAAAGCTGGCTAATGCGTCCGTAATAAGCTACCGAAACGTGAGATGTGAGGTTCTCGTTGTCTGCTCGGCTAATTAAATGTTCTCTTCTTATTCATGACGAGGACCAAAATTTTCGCACACATGAAGCAGGACTGTATCGCACAGCATAAACCGACAGATACAAACCAAACTGTCTACTTATAAGTTGCGAAACTACCGAGTTAAACCCTACGGCTTATTAGCTCGTCAGGAAGCAATGGAAGACATAATACCACGTGTCGTCCACGGACATCAGTTCTTCGTATATGTGAAATCCTGGCTTCGAATCTGGGTCCTAACACTGGCTATCAGGATTGGCAGTTTTCTTCGTTCCGTTCTGTTCATTTATATAAATTCCGAGATAGTATTTCCATATCTCACGACCGATCTTCATCATCGAGAGTCATCCGCTCGTTCAGAGCTATCGAACATACGAAAGTCACAGCGCTTCGTTAAACAAACAAAGACACGAACAATAATGCGTATACACTTGCTCGCAACCGTAAATGATACCTTTGTACTATGACCTATTGGGGTCTTTTCTAGGTTGCTGGGTAGTTACGGAAACAGCAGGCCGACTATGTACGAATACATTACACGGACTTTTGAGTTAGGCACATAGCTAATGCGCACAAGTCTTAAAGACAAACTTCTAATCTTAGCAATTTCAGTCGGAAATTTGCTCTTTCGTGTAGAAATTTCAGAACACTCACTTGAAACGAAAACTATACTTACGACATACTATCTCATTTAATGGAATCTGCCGATATGGAAATGTAAATAGCTCCAGCAGTGTCACTCGCAATACAGTTTACATTTCTCGTGGTGTTTTTCTTTAACAGAGTTCAAAAATTTTCGTTGTTACACCGTGCATGTTGTCGAGTTACTCAATTATTATACCAACTACTGCACATATATAAAATTTACACATTAAAACGCTCCGACATGTTTCGGCCCTAGGACCATCATCAGGGAGCCATATCGTCCTTGCTAAAGTCACACTATAAAAAGTCACATTAATTTCGCTGTACCAGTTGGGTATTGTGGCATTCTGTGCTTCGTTGCGTTGCAACGAAGCACAGAATGCACATCCATAGCAGGGCACTCTTCGCAACATAACATTACACAACACGGCATGCTGCCACACTACTCAACTGGTACAGCGAAATTAATGTGACTTTTTATAGTGTGACTTTAGCAAGGACGATATGGCTCTCTGATGATGGTCCTAGGGCCGAAACATGTCGGAGCGTTTTAATGTTTTAATGTGTAAATTTTATAAATTTTATATATGTGCAGTAGTTGGTATAATAATTGAGTAACCTGAGAGTTAAAAAATCTGCCATTCTCTGTTCCTAACCAAATGTGTATGGCCTATGCTTTACAAAGCCAAAATTACACATCCCTAGCAGCACTCGCCACCTACCCCCAAGTAATAACAGAAAAAAATAAACATAAAATTTTCGATCAAACTGGCTGATTACTAAAGAAATCCGAGAACAAATAGAAACTATTACATTTATGAAAAAGGAAATGACACTACAACAAAAGCAAAGCAAAACTGCTATAAAGAAAAATTTAAAACTTTCGTCCAAACGGGTAAATTACGAATTGCTTTCGCTGTTATACGATGTACTATAGCAAAACAGTAGCTGGATTACAGCCGAGCAACAGAAGGCAGCAAAGGAGAACTTTATTTCATGCGGGCGATGTTGGAAATACAAGGTGACAATAATGAACAGCTTCTGACAGATGTCGGATATGCCATCGCCCATTTTTGCTACGTCACAGTAATGTTAACATTAACTGCTACGTGTCATGAGATTAAGATCAAGCTCTGTATGGTATGTTGTTTCCTTACAATATTTCAGGAACTCAACAAAAGGTCTTCCACAAAAGCCAAACAATTCTAATTATTAACCGTTAGGGCCCAGTAGTCAGACACGTACTACCAGCCGTAACATTTTGTCACAGAGTGTACTTGTGTGTTTATATGATCATTTCCCGAACAGCATTAAATTATTGGTTTAACAAGGCATAAAGAATGTGTTTTCTGTGATGTAGGAGAGGAAGTCTTACACACAACTTAGACGAAACTCATTTTTGAAACGGATTACAAGCCACGACTCTTCACCATTCTAACGTTTTCATTTCCGTATTATTCCTATACTAAGGACAAGCGGGCAAAACCTGGGAATCTTCTAACAGAGTGACGCTCTTTATCCCTTCCCTGATATAAAAGTGTTCCCATTTCTCCCTTGTTCTTTCTCTCTGTCTCTCCGAGAAGTCAGTGTTGTAAAGATATTCACATTTCAGTCACCAAAAAAACGCTTGCCTTTAAATATTTTTTCACAAAATAACTCGCACGTGGTACTGTAATCCCGTTACGAAATCAATGGAACGAGCCTGTTATCATCTGGTGCAATCACAAATTGAAGCATGGGAACTGCTCTGTAACAATGGCACGATGTAACGCAATTTAACCAATACCACATGAGCCAAGCGCAAGCCTATATTTTCATCCGAATCCGATAGAACGAATGAAAATAATGCAGAGAGCAGTAATGTGTTTGCTGAGATTGGTCGAAAGTACAGAACGGAGGGCCAAAACGTAAAAAAAAAATTAAATAACAGATGCTAATATAGTTCTAAAAGTTATAAAATAAAATGGCTACAGCGCATGGCAAGAATAAAAACCGAAACAGTTGATTCCCTGTGAAGATTACGAAACCAAAAGGCAGAAGATTCTGGGGACGTGTGGCGAAAGGATGAAAGAATGGCGTGAATCTTAAAAACCGGGAGAGGCCAAGAACTTAATCCGTGATTCTGATGACCATTTACAAGGGTTTGCGTTTACCCTTTTAAAGTCAAGCATATGTACGGTACCACTTCCGCAAGACAAACTGCAAAGCTGAAGGTCCAACTAGAGAGTTTAAAAATATGGCATACTTAAGCGCTGGCAACACTGCTTAAAAGCACTACGATAATGTTTATCGAGTGTGTGGGCTCTGTGCCACACACTCGTTTTTACGAGACTAGACCGACCACTTTCTTGGCACCATTGCATTTCCCTTGCATGTGCGGGAGCGCTGTAAACACAGCAAAACCCGCCTCGCAGAAAAATCTAGGTCCTGGACTCTTCTGCTTACAAATTTAAGGACTATGTAAAACCGCATGACGACAGGGACAGAAGACGTATGAGCTATATCGCTAGTAAAACCAGCTCTATACAGGAGAAGGGAGTCATGAGAAGCTAAGAGAGCCTCAGCCAGTCAAGAAATCCCTCGCGTTTTGTGAATCCCAAAAGATCACAAGAATGCGTCCGTCCAAATAGCATGTGCATCATGCGCGAACTCAGGCTTCCGCCGCGGTATAAACGACGTCTTCGCTCTTCTGCGATGTTATGCAGCGTTGATTAGTAATTAGCTACCGACGTTTCGGCACAGCCTACCGGGCCCATCTTCAAAGGTTTTCTTGGACTGCTTGACCTTTGAAGACGGTAACGACAGGCTGTTCCGAAACGTCCGTAACTACCAAACAACGCTGCGTAATATACTATGAGACGTAGAATTTTGAGACACACTGTCTTATTATAATGAGGATTCTTAGCCCCCCTCCCCGATCCAATGCAGGGAATGGAGGATAAACCCTTGTCGGCTATCCGCAGCTGCTTAGTCACTACGTTCGCAGCAGTCCTTACTTGGAGGCCGTCTCGTTCATCCGCAGAATTAGACCCTGCCATGCCATTAACGGTAGGCTGTGAATGTATTAATACAAGTTCCAATCATTTAACAGTCGAAATAAAAGTACGAAACCGAACTTGTTGAAAGAGCAATATTCAGACCACAAACACGTATAATAATAACCCCTCCCATTAGCCACAACCTTGTATGAACATTACACTAACACCAAAGGTGGAATGGTGGCGTGATAATTTACAACTTAAAAACTAAGCACTATAAAATATACCATAGACCGAGCTTTGTACATGATTAGCTGTGACGATACCGATTTTGTACATATCCGACATTTTGAACTGTAAAGTAATCTGCCGTAATTGTTTCCCTTCTGAAATGAAACAATTCCTTTTTTTTTTTTTTTCCCAGTACGATATAGCAGTAACATTCTGCACGTTAACTTAACAACAACATCAAGCTTACTGCTGTTCATGAGTGTTAACAAGGAACTAAAGTATGTGTATTGTTTCTATCTAAGTGGCCAGTAGTCGCGTGCGTGGCCCTGAAATCTCAACAACCAAAACCCGGTCTCTGTCGTGCACGTGCGATTCCTTCTTCGTAGTTTGGGTGATACAAATGCGTCTCAGTGGTGTTATCTGTTCTCCTAGGCTTACAGACCTCAAGACAGCAATGATACATAGTTCACAGGTGGATGCCGATAATTTACACAGCCGAACTATGCAGCGCGAGAAACAGGAAATTCGACTAGTTCCCTGCGTAAAGTCACCGTTAGAGACTTCACTACGTTTATTCGTACGCCAAAGGCTGTCTATCTACTTGTTATTCTCTATCTATCCGATTAATAATGCCATTTCAGATTCTATCTTCCAAACAGACGCTTTTGAAAAAGTTCTCTATCAAAACTCCGAACCCAGGACCATTCCTTGTTTCCCATATCTATAATGTACACACATATCATACACTCCTTTCGAATATCAATTAGGATATCCTACGTTAGGATTGCTTTTAACAATCCGGACAATCGTGTCGAGGTCACGAGGGAAGAGAGAACCATCGTAACTGCGGAAGCGGCACTGCGCCACCCAAGTAACCGAATTGATGCGTCAGCGTCAGGACGAGTGCGATAAAGTTGGCCGGTGTCCCCCAGCTCCTGGCTGGGTCACACAGCATGTACCTATACCATCTTGCGTCTGCATTTCCACACAGTTAAAGGCCGTAGCTTATGCCAGCAGTGATGCTGTGGGCAGAAAGTCCCAAGCTTCTCACTCCGTCCCCCTCAAACTTCTCATGACTCAGGTCATTCCCTCATGACTTATTACTTGGTTCCGTCCTGTTACTACATGTAACGCACAGCTAATGCCCAAATATTTCAAGAATAATGGGAAAGAGAGGGACATAAAAGCACCACCACTTGCACGGGACACACTACGACATTTCTTACGCACTGACTGCCTACCAGGTGAACTACACATCGCCAAAGCTGCAATGACCGAGATTAACTGTAGTGTCAATCACGGTCCCTAGAACCATCGAACAGGGGCACCCAGAGATAGTCTCCTGTGGGCACAATGTATTCAGAAATCCCACACGAAATGACAAGGTTATAACCCAGACTCGAACAATATTATTCAACACACACACGGAAATGCATTATAACTTCACAGGCTCAGCCCATATAGTTGCTAATGTGGGAGCAGGCGAGGCTCAATTGCCGGCAGTGGCAAGGCTCTCTCTTTCTCTTTCTCTCTTCGGTACCACGTCCAAACTGACTTCACGTCCAACAAACTTCCTACAAGGTGTTCATCCCCCGGAAATGAGAAGACCATCGCATGAATGTCAGCAATCACATCTACCTTGTGCAGAGGTTCGGAAGCTGCGTGGAGCTACAGAACCTACACTTCACAACCCCCTAACCCACCCCCACCGAAACATAATTGCGTGGACCTTGCATAAGCACGGCAACAACTTTACTTTAATACCTCTGAAACTTATAATTTCCCAGCGACCAGAACTTTTAATCATAAACTGCTGACACAGCACATAAAATTTATTGGGAATTCAATCAAGAATCGGCGTTAACATGCCCAATCCATTACGTGTACAACACGGAGAAGTCAGCCAATTCTATACGTAAAAATAAGTGGGGCTGGCAATGCAATTACCAACCACTTCCTTTATGTTTCACTTCACTATAAAAACAGATCAGTTTTATCTATGAAAAATGCGCATTTTAAGACGAAAAGATCCATAACCCATCAAAAATGTAATTTTAGTCTCCATTTCCATGTAAATTTGAACACAGCATTAGTCTACTCGTGTTTTACTTTTCGCTGTGAAAAGTGAGACAACGTTAAACCTCCCATCAGACGTGCATAACCTGAATTGTTTTATGAACCTCTGTTGCTCGGCAAACGCCTGTGATGTCAGAAACAAAAACGTGCTTAGGAATTAGAGTTTACAGCAGTTACTTCAAAACACAGGCATTGCAAGCCACAGCAGTTACCTTTATTTCGTAAGAGATTCATTTGGAATCTTGAAAAAGCTTTATGGAATATTTGTACGCCACTTCGGTGCTCTTAGTTTTCAGAAACACGCCACAGAAAGTTCAACAATCATAAAAAAGAGAAACGGGAAACTTAACTGCAGAAGTAACAGACCTAATCCACATGCACAGTGAATGATGGAATCGTAAATTAATTAACCACTTCAGTGAGTAATTCTTGTTGCAAAGCACAGACAACACATCCACTCTGAAAGGTCCGCACACTTCCAGCAGTTGTCAATAAAACTTCCGTCTAATAATCCTTTTCATTCTAATAAATAATAAATAAAATTCACTGAAAAATATCACGTAATCTTCTAAAATTCAGTGACTGCTGTAGTAAACACTACTTTTAACGTAAGAAGAACGGAATTTTGTACATTGAGCTTATCTGTGTATGTCGCATTGTACTCAAACAATTATCGTTTCCGTCAACAAAAGTTCAGAAATTCTACTATACAACAACAAACAAGAGTGAGCAGCTGTATGAAAGGCAGTTCATGGTGTCACAGTCCAACCGTCAATCTTCTTCGCGAGTCACAATCAGGAAACAGAATTATAAAAATGAATTTTTAACTATTCGGATTGAGATATGTTTTCGAAATCCGGGTTTTAACGTTAAGTGTGCGATCGACACTTCATTGCGGCTTTTATTTCATTACTTTAGAAGATACTTCTCAAAACAGAACTGCCTAACACCATTTACGTGCGGAACGTTGGTCAAACAGCGGACACCTCATTTTGAAGTCTGGACGAAGTCAGAAAACTGTAAGTTTTCCAATAATTCGGAGTACTATGCTTTCGTTGCCGATCCAAGTGGCCGCGCCGTCTAAGTGGTGGGTCTGCGATCGCTGACGCGTTCGTTAGCTTTCAAACTGGCAATATGAATTTCTTGATTATGTTGGCTACCATGTACGAACATGAAGGCTGCACAGCTGAACCCTAAAATCCCAACTCTCGGTAAACTGCTAATTTGTTTTCAGGATTTTTTTTCTCCAGAACCTCCGCAAACTTCTTTTCAGCGCGCTGCTCTTTGCTGAAGTGCCAAAGTCACGTCTTCTAAGTTCAAGAGCCAATTCTTATTATTCCACCAAAGACTGTTAAGTGTGAGAGCTGGCATTCGTTTAAACTCGTGACAATCGAGTCTATAAGCAAACCTTTGGAAAGAGGCACACTTACAATAACTGGGGACAATACAAAACAGCTTTAGTTTACGAACTGCGGGCTTACATGGCGCACAGCATAGTGAGTGGAGGTCATCAGACCAAAACCACGTGGAGTTGAAATATCAGAAGAAGAAAAAAGAGGAAGAATTCGTAGCTAGTGGTAGTGTCGATAAATAAACCGTAAACAATAAAGAGAACGGAATGGAATGGCCTCAGGCAAAATTCGACTAGATACTTATTTTCAGGACATCTCCCCGAAACAAAATGCTGTACAACGAAATTTGTTCACACTTTCGTACATTCTTCACCGGTGATTAGGTCGAGCTGAAACATTACGGATGCTCTGCAGAAAGGGGCACAGGGTATTCTTCCCTGAGCTCTGCGATATTACTGTCAGTAGAACATTACGTGACAACGAATCTGTACTCTGCGGCATGTTAGAGAAATAAAAATAATATTTTTGAGAAACAAGAGAACCAGACACAGAAACGACGTGAATTTAGTTTGGAATCGGAATTACCTGAGCCTTTGACAAATGCAGGCGGGTTTGAAAAGCAAAGTGCAGTGACTCTGAAGGGAAAACCAGATGCTTCAGCTCGGCCCTAACAGTCGAGCGGCCGACCAGCTTCACATTCCGAGCGCTTTATTCCCGGGATAACACTGACCAGTACAGTGGGAGAGGAGGCTGCGTGCTCCTCAGCACCGATCTGAGCGTGAAAACGGAGAGAAAATCCCTGTCCCCGCCCCGAATCGAACTCCGCTCATCCAGCCCGTCCATAGCCGTTCACTTTACTAACGAAAGTTAAACTGGCTTGTTAGGAAACAACAAGAAACAAAAGCCTTATATCACTCTCTTTTCTTTTATTCTTGTGTTGGGGTGACACTGAGTCCCTCGGTACTGCAACCGCTAATTGCACCAGCCCCTCATAATAAATGAAAAAATGTGGAGCATTTTGTCCACAACAAACACCTCATGAACTGCCGTGCTATCGAACCCTGGCCTCCGTGATTGGAACCTGCGACTATCCACCTCAGCCATGCAACGACTGTAATACTACGTATAGTATGTATCATCCTTCAGCTTCGTCTCCTCTCGACACTACATCTCATATCACACAGTCTACGTGAGCAGTGAAAGTCTCAACTAGTGCTCTGTAGCACGGAGGTCTCCTTACTTCACAAGATTCAGGCCCGTCTCTTGATATTCTACGAATCCAGACACGCACAATAAATGATGTATGGCCATTCGATTCCTTTCTGAGTTTATCTACCCAGAATATCACAAAGCTGTCACGAGTGACTTGACTTTTAATTTCGTAAATAACTTTCGGTTTATTTGCATCCCTCAACGTCGATAGCTAACTTTCACACCCATATTGCATGATATGTGAAATCACACTCTTTGCGCCTTCGGAAAGCAAACTGGAAGACAAACATTCTGAAGTAGCAAGCACTCTCCAAATTTAATGTGCTCGTAATTACTTTGTGAACGCAAATGAATATTAAATGTAAGAAAAAATGTAAACGATTATTTAAAGTCAGACAGTACCACACATCCCATGAAGCGAATGTGATGTATTTGTGTGTTATTTCAAAACACACAAACACACACACACACACACACACACACACACGTTCGTCGAGTGAAAAATTTATCAGATTCTCCAAGTACGGTATCGACAGACTATGGTGGAAACACTCTAACCTAGTTTCGAGTATACTGCGTATGCACTTTAATAGAGCGTAACTCGCTTTTTACCTGAAAATGACAAGTTACGAACTTAACACTCCTTTTCGAACAACAAAGAAAACAAACGCTGATACTAGATCTAAAACATCCCTTTACGAATTCCTTTTACACTGGTTTGGCAACCCGTAAAATCTCTTGGGCGTGACAAGAAAAACTTGTTTAAACACGAAAACTTTGGACTTATTCAGGAGTGTGAACGTGCCAGTAGCAACTTTTTAACTGGATTGTGACTAGGACGTACGTCCTCAAGACACTGCATCTTCAGCAACAAGTTCCATAGTTCTGTGTCCAACGCGAGAGTGAAATTCCAGCCCCGAATTCGCGGCCCGCACATTTGCCTTACGCTACGGGGGGGGGGGGGGGGGAGGAGAACCAAAAAAAAAATTCTTCTAATTATATAGATAAATCTCTTTCAAAATATTTAAATTAATATCAAAACCATACA
>Ga0123354_10007161_pt1 | contig 16720 bp, 8 predicted proteins | sample TergutLab28metaG_2_FD_97872 | JGI IMG/M metagenome (GOLD analysis project Ga0123354, IMG submission 97872) | Labiotermes labralis P4 segment gut microbial communities from Petit-Saut dam, French Guiana - Lab288 P4 | ecosystem: Host-associated > Arthropoda: Insects > Digestive system > Gut ...
TCTATCAATGAGAAATACGTACTATTCATATATTAAAAAAGGATTGTTAATCTGGATATATTATGTAATTATGACGATTCCGACAAATAAAAAGAAGAATCGGACAAAGCGAATCCTATCTTTTATCGTTCCTTTGTATAATTATTTTTAACAAAATTTCATGGTAATTTATGATTTATTTAATAAGTAGAAAAGCAATATTTATTTTGTGTTGCGGATTACTTTCTGTAACCATGTACGCTCAAGTAAAAGTTAGCGGAAAAATCGTTGATACCTCCGGTGATCCGATTTACGGTGTAAGTGTAGTAATAAAGGGAACTACTATCGGCTCCATTTCTAATGTTGACGGAGAGTATTCAATCTCGGCGCCAAGTGTTCATGCGGTGCTTAAGTATTCCTTTCTTGGATTTGAAACTCAGGAAATGGTAGTTGGCAACAATACCATAATTAATGTAACGCTGGAAGAAAGTACAAAGGCATTAGATGAGGTCGTTGTTGTCGGATTTGGCACACAAAAAAAAGTCAACCTGACCGGGGCTATCAATGCGGTGGGTACGGAAGTCTTTGAAAACCGTCCGGTAGCCAATATTGGTCAGGCATTACAGGGAGTTGTCCCCAACCTGAATATTTCTATGAGTGATGGCGCGCCGAACACGGTACCATCATTTAATATTCGCGGGGGAACTTCCATCGTAAAAAATAGTGACGGAACTTGGGGAGTCAGTCGAGACGCTCCTTTGATTTTAGTCGATGGCGTCGAATACAGCGCCAATATGCTTAACCAAATGAATCCAAATGATATCGAAAACATGAGCGTCATAAAAGATGCTTCTGCTGCTGCTATTTATGGAACAAAAGCGACTTACGGTGTGATATTGATTCAAACCAAATCGGGAAAGTTTGGACAAAAAGGAAAAGTAAGCTACAGCTACGACCTTTCGTTCGACAAAGCATCAGCCATTCCTGATATTCTGGATGCATACACTTTGCAAAAAGCGGTAATGGACAAGACTACTTGGACAGGAGGTTCTGTGAGTACTGCCGATGAAGTCAGGTTGGAAGCTATCAAAAAATACATGGACGACCCGCGTCCGGAAAATGCATGGTATATGAAAGGAAGCGCTATCGACTGGGTCGCTAACATTAATCCTTACGACCTTATTCTTCGTAACGCCGCGCCTATGCAAAAGCATAATGTAAGTATTCAAGGCGGTTCCGATAAGGTGACTTATTATGTATCATTAGGTTATCAAAATGAAGAAGGATTATACAAAATCAGCAATGACGTATATAATCGTTACAACGGAATGATACGGGTAAATGCCAAAGTAAAAAGTTGGTTTAACGTGGAAGGTCGATTGAATTACAATCGCACCACTTACAATGCGCCCTATCTGGTAGGTGGAAAAGGTAGCGTCTGGTCGGCAATGAAAGGTGCAGAAACTGCAAAAAATATAAATATGCCGCTTATGACCGGACCTAACGATCCAATTCCAAACGCCTATACCGATAATATTCTTTCTTGGTTATCTTACGGTGCAAAAACAAATTCTTTATCGCAAACAACCGCCATGTCTGTTTCACCTGAATTTATAATTATCCCCAATGTATTGAAAGCAAAAGCTGATTTGTCATTCACGCCTCAGTCTTCATCTTCGCAACTTAATAGTCCGAAACATGAGTATGTGACCATCAGTTGGGATAATATGGTATCCGAACAAGCTGAAGCTCAGGATAACAGAGGGGAATTGGCAAAAAGCGCAACTGACACCTATCTTATCAATGCTTATTTTGATTTTAATAAAACATTTGCAAAAAAACACGCTGTCTCGGCTGTTCTCGGATTCAGTCAGGAATATGTTGACTACAGCTCACTCACGGTAGATTTGAGAAGATTGTTTTCACCGGATGTACTGAATCCAAGCGCCGCTGAAGATATTACGCTACATACACAATCAACGGGAGCGCAAAAGCGTACGTCACGAGGCATATTCGGTAGAGTCAATTACATATTTGACAATCGTTACTTATTGGAAATCAACAACCGTTATGACGGAAGTTCACGTTTTCCAAAAAATAAACGCTTCGTATCGTTTCCTTCTTTTTCTGCCGGTTGGATTATTTCTCAAGAAAATTTTATGGAGTTCTCAAAAACATGGTTATCGTACTTGAAAATTAAAGGATCGTGGGGTAAATTAGGTAGCCAGCCGGACAACTATTATCCTTATCAATCGATAATGAGTTCAGGAGCAGCATCCTATTTTATCGACGGCAATTGGGTAAGTTACGTAGGAGCTCCCGGTTTGGTATCACCTAAATTAACATGGCAAAAAGCGGCTACCACTAACTTCGGAATTGAAGCTAACTTTTTAAACAACAGGCTACAAGGTGAGTTCAATAAATATAAGCGGCGAGTAACCGACATTTTACTTGATGGCGAAATTCCATATCCTGCTGTGCTTGGAACCACAGCCCCTCAAATGAATAGCGGAATATTGGATGCATACGGATGGGAATTTACTTTAAATTGGAACGATCGATTGGCGAATGGCTTTAAGTATAAGGTCGGACTTATTCTGTCGGATGAATTAACTAAAGTAGTGAAATTTGCAGGTAATCCTACCAAACTTTTCTCAACACTATACGATGGAATGGTCGTCGGCGATATTTGGGGATATGAAACCGGAGGCATCGTACAGCAGTCGGATTTGGTTCCCAATCCAAACAAACAGGGCGCATGGATTTTCTACGGACCTCAATCGCCCGGAGCTATCTACTGGCCTGGATATTTGTGGTACAAAGATCTTAACGGCGACGGAATTATTAATAACGGAGCCAATACTTTAGACAATCACGGCGATTTAGTGAAGCTTGGAAACAGTACGCCACGCTACCGCTTCGGAATCACAGGAGACTTCAGTTATAAAGGGTTTGACCTAAATCTTTTCTTTCAAGGAATCGGAAAAAGGGATTTATGGATTAGCAATTCTTCGTATTGGGGAGGAGGAGCTGGCTCCCGTTGGATGTATGATCGTTCGTGGACGCCGGATCGCACCGACGCTAAATTTCCAATGTACACATCAAGTGTCAGCACGCAATCCGCTTACATGTTTAACGGTGCATACATTCGCTTGAAACAGGCAGTTTTAGGTTATACTTTACCTCAACAATTAACAACAAAAGCAGGTATAGACCGATTACGGTTTAGTGTTTCAGGATTCAATCTATTCACTATTACAGATATTCCAAAAGTATTTGACCCCGATCAGGTTTCGGATGCTTATCCTCAAAGAAAAACTTTAGCGCTTGGAGCTCAAATTACATTTTAATAAAAATAGATAACAAATACAGACTAAGATGAGAACTTTTAAATATTATATATTATTGTGCTTAACGGGTTTATTCCTGTTTCCCGCATGTAATAACGATTTTTTGCAGCAAGATCCCATTCAAGATTTAGCCGAAGGATCATTTCTTAAAAATGAAGGCGATTTGCCATATTATCTTAATCAGCTATATAGCAAATATTTAATTGGACATCAATCCGATTGGGCATACGACAGGGTCGCGCCTTTTTACGATGTTCAAGGCAGTCCCATTATTTATAAAGATCTTTTTTCCGATAATATGGTGAAATCGGGTAATGCGAGCAGCCGCTTAAATGAGTCCTACATAACTCCGTCAAGCGGAACTAATGAAGGATGGACATGGGATAACTTACGTATTGTCAATTATTTTTTACGGAATTACCATCAGGCGGACGGTTCTGTATCCGAGCCATCCGAATTGAATAAATGGGCGGCAGAAGCTTACTTCTTCAAGGCTATGGATTATTATCAAAAAGTCGTTATTTTCGGCGATGTACCTTGGTACACTTATGACATGAATATTGATTCTCCGGAACTTTACGCTCCTCGTACCAAACGCGAAATAGTAATGGATTCCGTGCTTTGGTGCATTAATTTCGCCGTAGAAAACATTCAGGATAATCCAAGTCCTAACGGTCGAATCAATCGTGATATGGCTAATTTTTTGAAAGCCCGTATCTGCCTATTTGAAGGAACTTTTCGTAAATATCATACCGAGTTGGGGTTGCAAAATACTGCCAACAAATACTTACAAGAATGCGTAACCGCTTGCGAAGCTATAATGGCGACAGGTCGTTACCAATTATATAACACAGGCACAGATCCCTATTGGAAATTGTTTACATTCAAGAACAATCCCACTGCCGACGGAAATCAAGAAGCAATTCTGGCAAGAACTTACGATGGGATACAACAAGGACATGCAACTCAACGCTATTACGAACAGAACAATGGCGGCGCTTCCGGGCGTTATAGTAAAGGGGCGACACGCGGTCTTATCGATGAATACCTTTGCGAAGACGGACGTCCGATTTACACCGGCGGAACGGAAGGAAACTATACGGTGAATCCGCTTTTTAAAGGATATGATGGAATGTGGACAGAGTTGGATAATCGCGACCCGCGCTTGCGTCAAACGGTAGCCCGCCCCGGAGAATTTATGACCATCACCATTCCCGGTGCAGGCGTAATGGATCAATCAAAGTACGGAATTGTCTATCCCGCTATCGGATACAACTATACAACGGCTCCCGGAACAACAGTAACGGGTTATATGTTCATTAAACATTGGATGTGCGACAAGGAAGAATACGACGCAGTTACCCTCGGAAGGCAAACAGCCGTCATCTTCCGCTATGCCGAAGTATTGTTGATGCTGGCGGAAGCGAAAGCCGAATTGGGAACCATTACCGACGACGATTTAGATAAAACGATCAATGCATTAAGGATACGTGCAGGATTTGATTTCACAAAATATCCGAATGCAAGATTAACGTTAGAGAATATTCCGGCAGACCCTCGTTTAGATAAAATCTACGCTGAAAAATTAGATTATCCGGTTTCTCCCCTGTTGCGTGAAATCCGCAGGGAACGCCGCGTAGAAATGGTGATGGAAGGCTTACGCTATGAAGACCTGATGCGTTGGAAAGCTGGCAAGTTACTTACTGTTCCTTTGAGAGGAATGAAATTTACAGCCGAAAAACAAAAGCTTTATGACGGTACTAATACCAAACCTCCCGTTACAGCAGTAAAAGCAGCGATAGGGACGGAAGTCTGGGTGGACGATGATGGATTCTTAATCGCTTATCCAAGAGATGTAAGAGTAATAGAAGGAGTGCTACCTTGGAGCGATCGCCGTTATTACTGGCCGATACCTTTTGACCAATTGACGTTGAACAAAAATCTCACCCAGACGCCGGGTTGGGAAGATATTCAACGATAATAAATTCTCAAAATGATTAAATGTTAATTATGATAAATATGAAAAAAATAATTTCTTTTTTAATATATACATTCACTGTTTTATGTACCGTATTCACCGGTTGTGAAAAGGACAAGGATGACGGATTGATTACATCGATCACAATTAAAGAAGCTGTTTATATACAAAGCATCAATAGTATGCAAATTTCATTGAAAGATAATGCGACCTTACAATTGACGCCTTTTATTATGCCGCAGACAGCATCCAACAAAACGGTAACCTATTCAAACAAGTATTCTAACTTGATGGAAGTAAGTCCAAGCGGATTAATTACGGCAAAAGCACCCGGTACGGATACTCTGACGGTGAGTGCAACCGATGGTTCGGGAGTTAAAGTGTCTTATCAGATACTTATAACCGATCATCAGGTAAAAGCGACAGGCATCAATGTAACTGCCGCAGGAAGCAATATCCTATTAAAATTAGGCGGAGCGTCTTTTGACCTCGGCGCCTGCGTAACGCTTACTCCGGCAGACACATGGAATAAGTCGGTTACTTATAAATCCAATAATGAAGAATTTGTCGCAGTATCGGCAGATGGAATCGTAAGCGCAGTTGGAGTCGGTTATACCACTATAACGATAACCACTGCCGATGGCAGCAATATTTCCAGAGATGTCATTGCAACAGTACAGGATGTCGTTCAGAAATGGGATGAAATAAACAACTCTAATTGGACGGTAACAACGCAAACCGGAACAGGTTATGATTATGTACGCGACGGATGGTCGGCTACGCTTGGCGTATTTACTACCGGGCAACCCGAACATCTGTTCGATGGCGATGGTGGAACATACCTGTCGCTCTGCAAACCCGGTAAAAGTTATTCTCCCGGCAACGGCGCTGATCCGATACCCCTGCAACCGACTGATTTCTTGCCTTCGTTCACGGTTGACATGAATTCGCAACAGACGTTCAACTATATCAAATGGATTCACCGCAACGGACCAAATCCTGCCGGCGGAAGCAACAATTACAATTATCTCCGGGTTTATGGCGTTAACGTTTATGGTAGTAACGATGGAAGCGCTTTTACTCAAATCAATACGGGAGGAATAGTCTGGATTCCGAATGCAAACGGATATGTCGGACAAGGAGCTACCGTCGATTCAAATATCTACACGGTCGAAATACCTGAATCGACTTATCGTTATGTGAAGATTGAATTGGCAATGTGGAGCGATATTTACAACAGTCAAAATTCTGATTACCTAGGAACAGGAGCTACGGCAGGCAGCTCTATGCAAATCGGCGAATTTGGACTTGGAAACATGTATTGGGAATAATGAAATCGAAAAATATCATTATCAAATTCATACTCTGTTGGATATTACTAACCCGTATTTCCGGCGCAATGGCGTATAATTTGACCAAGGACGACCTTCTTCCCGCAATGGAGAAGGTCGCTAATTGGCAAATAACTCAATTCAAGTATAACGCCAACGACCGTTCGCACGATTCCGGAATAAGTTCATGGACTAATGCGACACTCTATCTTGGGATGTCGCGCTGGGCAAGAATAGCCGGCGACCATAAATATGCCGAATGGCTGATAAATATTGGGAAAAAGAATCATTGGGAAGTTCCCGCTAATTTTGAAAATTCACGCTACGGATTGTATCATGCCGACGAATTGTGCATCATTCAGTTTTACGAAGAGATGTACCGGCAATATCAACAACCTGAAATGTTGGCAGCGTCCCGCGAAAGACTGGACAACATTATTCAAAATCCACCCGACACTTCCATGACCAATAGCAACAAACAGTCGTGGACATGGTGCGACGCTTTGTTCATGGCTCCGGCGGCATTTTTCGATATGGGACAAATCACAGGCGATAATCGCTACCTGTCTTTTGCCGACGAACAATTTAAAAAGACTTACAATCATTTGTATCATTCCGGAGAACAACTTTTCTACCGCGACGACAGCTATTTCAACCGCAAGGAGGCAAATGGAAAAGCTGTTTTTTGGGGACGCGGCAATGGTTGGGTTGCCGCAGGATTGGCAAATATACTCAAAATACTTCCTACCGGAAACGCTATCCGCCCTTTCTACGAATCATTATTCCGTGAACATACCTCACGATTGGCTTTACTGCAAGACGCTTCCGGCTTCTGGCACGCAAGTTTACTCGACCCGAAAAGCTATCCTGCACCCGAAACAAGCGCTACCGCACTCATCGTTTATGCCATTGCCTATGGAATCAACAGCGGGTTATTGCCCGCCGACGAATATGCTCCTATGGTGGAAAAAGGATGGAAGGCGTTGCTTACCGCCATCCACAACGATGGTAAATTAGGCTGGATACAACCCATTGGCGCCGACCCTAAAAAGGTAACCGCAGAAATGACTGCCGTTTATGGCGTTGGGGCATTCCTGATGGCAGGCGCTGAAATTGCAAGCGGTATTACTGACGGGCGCGAAACCTTCGACTTCAATCGGGATTGGAAATTTATAAAAGGTCCATTTCCTTCCGACCCTGTCCTTTTTCAAACAAATCAAGAGGGCGAATGGCAACCGGTTACTATTCCTCATACGTGGAATGCCGTCGATATGCAGACCTATCAAAATATTTTTTATGCAGGCGAAAGTTATTACAAAAAAACATATACGCCGGATATCAACCTGCAAAACAAACGCGTTTTTTTGCGTTTCGAAGGAGTTGCTTCGGTAGCCGAAGTATATGTCAATTCGCAATTTGCCGGAAATCATAAAGGCGGATACTCGGCTTTTGTTATAGAGCTGACTAAACTGCTGAAATACGGAGAAAAAAATGAACTGTTGGTTAAAGTGAGCAACGAATCGCGTCCAGACGTGATTCCTATTAATCATACTCTTTTTGGCGTTTACGGAGGAATATACCGTCCGGTTGAGTTGATTTTTACGGAAAAAGTGAATATAGCCGTTACCGACTACGCTTCGCCCGGAGTATATATCAGCCAAAAAAACGTAAGCAAAACGCAAGCCGAAATCAACATTCAAGTAAAATTGGAAAACCGTAACCACGAAAAGCAAACGGTCAAGTTGGAAAACCTGATTAGCGACAGCTCAGGGAAAGTGGTTGCACGACATGAATCCATAGTGGAACTTCTTCCGCAAGGCAGGCAGTCGATGGAGCAAAACTTTGTCATCAAAAACCCGCGACTTTGGCAGGGACTTGAAGACCCGTACCTTTACCGCGTTACCACACAACTGAAGCATAACGGCAAAGTGGTGGACGAAATCGTCCAGCCCTTGGGATTGAGGCATTTCGAACTGAAAGTTGGCGACGGCATGTATCTCAACGGAATTAAAACACCGATGTATGGCGTATGCCGCCATCAGGACTGGTGGAAGCTGGGAAGCGCGCTCACAAACGAACAACACGACGCCGACTTAGCCATTATCCGCGAGTTAGGCGCTACAACCATCCGGTTGGCTCATTATCAGCAGTCGGAATATTTTTATGCAAGATGCGACAGCATCGGTTTGATGGTTTGGGCGGAGATACCTTTTGTGAACAGAGTTTCTACACAAGAAGGGGACAATGCTAAGCAGCAACTCACCGAACTAATCCGTCAGAATTACAATCATCCGTCCATTTACGTTTGGGGTCTGCACAACGAAGTATATACTCCTATTAATTATACGACGGCGCTCACCGTTGATTTGAACGACTTGGCAAAATCCGAAGATCCTTACCGCTATACCGTATCGGTAAACGGTTACGGCAATCCGGGACATGAAGTGAACATGAATGCCGATATACAGGGCATCAACCGTTACTTTGGATGGTATGAAAAGAAAATTCAAGATTTGGAACCATGGATTACCGGTTTGGAAAAAGATTATCCCGATTACAAAATCATGCTGTCCGAGTACGGCGCTGAAGCTAATATCGACCAACAGCAAGAAATTGCGGGCGATGTGGGCGACTGTTGCGGTCCTACCAAGAACTATAACGAGAGCTTTGCCACTCGTTTCCATGAAATACAATGGGGATACATTGCCAAGCATCCTTATCTGTTGGCGTCGTATATTTGGAATACTTTCGACTTCGCTACTCCGGTATCCTATCAGGGAGGAGTTCCTGCACGCAATATGAAAGGATTAGTTACTTTCGACCGAAAAGTAAAGAAAGATCCTTTCTATTGGTATAAAGCCAATTGGAGCAAAGAACCGGTGTTGTACATCACCCAACGGCGAGTGGTGGAACGCGAAAATCAACGGACATCCGTAACGGTTTATTCGAATGTTGGAATACCGAAGTTATATGTCAATGGAAGCGAAATAACTGTTTTTAAAAAGGGAACAACTGCCGTTCACTATATTTTTGAAAATGTGGAACTGCGTGAAGGAAAAAATGAAATTGCAGTCAAAGCGGTGAAAAACGGCAATACGTTCGAAGATCATATTTATTGGATGTATTCAAAAGACCGGCAGTTGCATGAAACTGAGGAAATAGAAGAAAAGAGGATGGAACATATTGGATTATAGATATTAGATGTTAGATTTTAGACGTTAGATTTTAGAATAATGAGGAAAAACAGTATTATTATCAGTCTTACGCTTTGCGTATTGTTTTTGGGAAATATACAAGCCCAAATGGTTAAACGTGCATCCGTACCTTTAGAACACGGTGCACACCGTATAGGTCCGCGCACCGATGCCGCCATGCAAAAATGGCGCGAGTACGGATTGGGACAATTCATTCACTGGGGCGTATATGCCATCCCCGGCGGACATTGGAACGGAGAAGTTTATCGAGGAGCCGCCGAATGGATACGTTCATGGAACAAGATGCCGAAAGCCGATTACGACAATCTGTATAAGCAGTTCAATCCTAAAAACTTTGATGCAAAACGATGGGCGAAGCAAGCAAAAGAGATGGGAGTCAAATACATGATTATCACCACTAAGCATCACGACGGATTCTGTTTGTGGCAAAGCAAATATACCAACTACACTATTGCGAATACGCCTTATAAAAAGGACATCATCAAGGAACTGGTGGACGCTTATAATGCCGAAGGTATTGATGTTGCCCTGTATTTTTCCATTATCGACTGGAATCACAAGGGATACCGTTCGTCTGCACCTAAAACGGACGAGGAAAAAGCATCATACGAAGAGTTCAAACAATTTACACGTAATCAGTTGATTGAATTATTGCATAATTATCCCACGATTATCGGACTTTGGTTCGACGGCACATGGGATCAAGCGTGGATACAGCAGGCGGCTTGGGTGGATTCGCTCGAAACGGAACTGCGCGCGATACATCCGGGACTGATTATCGGCAGCCGGTTTCGCGCCGACGACAACGGGAAACGTCATTACGATTCCAACGGCGATTTGTTAGGCGATTACGACCAAACATGGGAACGCAGTATGCCCGAAACATTAGAAGAACTGAACGGCGTGGATTGGGATTGCGTGATGACTATCCCTGAAAATCAATGGGGGTATCATTCGGATTGGTCAATTTCTTACGTGAAAAAATCGTTTGAATTGATCGAAATGCTTGTTAAAGCGGTATCGCTTAATGGGAATTTCGTATTAAACTTCGGTCCCGACGGCAACGGAAATATCCGCCCAGAAGAAACGCAGATAGCCTCCGAAATCGGCGCATGGATGAAAGTGAACAGCGAAGCGATTTACGGATGCCGCCATTCATCGTGGGAAAAACAAGATTGGGGATTTTACACTCAAAAGACAGATACGTTACACGGAACAACGCTGCAATATCTGACCGTTTTCAATCATCCGCTGAACAATCAGGTGAGGGTGAAAGCGCCTAAAAGCAAGGACGACAAAAAGATTATAATCATTAATAAAGCATATTTCCTTGCAGATAAGCAAGCCGCCCTCGTGAAAAATGCCGGTCGCGACAAAAACGGTAATGTATATTACGATATTGAAAGTCCAACGCCTCACTCCACTTCACCGTATGTGATTGTTTTAGAAGTTAAAGAAATAAACAAAGATGAAAAAGATAACTACCCGCAGGCAATTATCTAATTTTTTACATTTTATGCTATACAAAATATAAATAATATATATATATTCGAAAAAAAGCAATAATTTCTCCTTTTAATTTTATATCTTTGCGAAAACAAATTTTTTCAAAGAAGATTAACCATGCGACTTTTCTTCAAAACCATTATCCTGCTTGCAACTTTCTTCGGATTTACGCTTCGTCAGGCATCAGCTCAACAATCACTTTCAGAGTATAAATTTCATGTTTGTTCGCCTGAAGGCGGTTTTTATTATGACGGAGTCAAGTCTGTAAAGCAGGATTCAAGCGGATTTATCTGGGTTCTGATGGACGACGACCTCTATCGCTATGATGGATATGAACACCTAAGTTATTACCGGTATTTCCAGAGTATGAATTTCACTGAGAAATGGATATTCAATGATATAGAAACCGATACTTTAGGGAAACTTTATGTTGTGGCAAACAATAAATTGTATGTTCATCATGCAAAAACCAACCGTTTCGACTGTCTGCTGAACACGACCACCAGCTTTTTAAAGATTGACAAGCAAAATCATATATGGTTGAAAATTCCATATTTGAATTTATATGAGCCGGAATCCGGAACATTGATTCCGGTAACGTACAACGGCAAACCGGTTGCGGATATCTCCTTTTTTTGGAATAAGGGGAATCAAACGTATGCCGCTTCGACAAGGGGTATTATCTATCAAATCAATATTAAAAGCGGGCAATGCATCCAATGCGGTGCGCTACCCAGCGATTATTACCTCAAAATGGATGTGAAAGGTAAAACAATTTGGGCTTGCAGCTCGAAAAACAAACTGTATCGTATCGACAGTGAAAGTTATAAACCGATAAAAATTTATGATTTCTTCGATACTCCCGATAACTCCGTCGGCGCACTGTATATCGACAAATTTCAAAAGGTATGGATTGGAACGCGGAGAGGCTTATATGTTCTTGATTCGCAAACAGGAGAACACGTACAGTTCCATAGTCGGCGCGACTATCCTTTCAGTATCCCCGACAATTCTATTTGGACGATTAATGAAGACCGGGAACAGAATATATGGATTGGTACGTATTCCGGCGGGCTTTGTTATTTTAACCCGAAAGAAAAAAATTATTTTGAAAGTTTTTCACCCAAAGAAACCGCCATCAGTCATCCTATTATAAGCGGATTCACCGAAACAGACCAAGAATTGTGGATAGCATCGGAAGGAGGCGGTATCACAATCTTTAATAAAAAAACGGGCGCTTTTTCCTATCAGAAATACGAGCCTCATAAAAACAGTCTGGCATACGATAATGTTAAAACGATGGTGACGGATTCTATTCGGAAAAACATCTGGATATCCATGTTTCAAGGCGGATTGGATTGTTACCACATCCCTACCCGGACGTTCACACATTACAAAAACGATCCCCAAAATGAAAATAGTCTGCGAGTGAATGATTTGAGAAAAATTGTTCTGGAATCCGATTCGGGTTTGTGGATTGCCTATCAATCTACAAAGTTGCTATTATCCTATTATTCGTTTAAAAACCATTCCTTTGAACATTTTTCAATGAATAATCTTCACGGAGATAATTTCGTATTTGATATTTGCCGAGATAAAACGTCGAACGATTTATGGATTGTCACGCACCGGAAAGTGTACTGTTTAAATGTGAAAGATAAAAAGTTGAAGGAAATTCCTTCTCCGGATATGATTAACGGGCAATCCCTTTATGTTGATTCAAATCACAATGTCTGGATTGGCACAATAGGAAAAGGCTTGGTCAAATATTCGGTAAAAGATTCGACTTACCGCAGTTATAATGAACTATTAAAATTTAAAGTATCCACAATATACAGTATATGTCCCGACCGTTACGGATGCCTTTGGTTAGGCACCGACAATGGCTTGTTTCATTTTAATCCGCAAACAGGCTTCTTCATGCAATTCACAAAAGAAGATGGCGTGCAAGGACGGGTTTTTTACCCGCTGGCTGCTATGCAGAGCGCTTCCGGTAAATTATTTTTTGGAGGAACGAATGGATTCACAATAGTTACTAACGCTGATATCCAAGTCAATACACAAAAACCAAAGGCGATGATTTCGAATATTCTCATCAACACTATTTCCATACTTTTTGATTCTACCTTAAATATCCGGATGGACAAGGAACTGACGCTCAAGCACGACAATTCGAATATCGGTTTCCAGTTTTCGTCGGATAATTATCTGATGCCTGCGAAAAACAGATTCAAATACCGGTTAGCCGGTTATGACGACCAATGGGTGGAAACCGACGCATCCAACCGCTATGCTTATTTCACCAAATTACCCGCTGGAAACTACACCTTCGAATTAATGGCTTCCAATAACGACGGCTTATGGGGCGACACGCCTCTACAGATGAAAATCAGATGCTTACCGGCTCCTTGGCTCAGTGCTTGGGCTTATGCCCTGTATGGATTGATTGCTTCTCTGACTTTGTTTGTACTTTCTTGGTATTATTATCGCCATCGACAATTGAAAATAGCTTTATACAAGGAAAATATGGAAAATCAGAAACGAGAGGAAATACATCAATCGCAACTCAGCTTCTTCACTAACATTTCGCACGAATTTAAAACCCCGCTATCCTTGATTTTAGCGGTAACAGATACTTTACGCAAAGAAGGCATTCGGGAATATTATTTCCGGATATTGAACAACAATGCACAACGTTTACATCAATTAGTGAATGAGTTGATGCTGTTCCGAACGGTGGAAAGCGGGAAACAATCCTTACATCTGGAAAGAATCGACATCAACGCGTTTGTGAAAAACATCGCTGAGGATTTTTTGGATTTAGCAGAACAACATCATTTCCATTTCACCATACAACCCGATGAGGCATTGCCGGAGAACCCCCCCGCCGACCGGATGATTCTCGAAAAAATTATTATCAACTTACTTAACAATGCTTTCCGCTATACGCCCGACAGAGGTTCCATTTCCATCGGCATTTATTCGGATATCCATTCATATATTCCGTCTTACCCTAATTCATACCATACAGGAAACGAACAAGTGGATAATCCATTCTACATCGTTGTTCACGATACCGGAGTCGGTATTTCGGAATCATCGATTCATAAAATTTTTGATCGTTATTATAAAGTTGATTCAACGCTTAACAATCATTTGGGAAGCGGGATTGGGCTTGCTCTGGTAAAAAGTTTGGTAATGCTTCACAAAGGCTCAATCACAGTTTACAGCGAACGGGAAAAAGGCGCCGAAATGGTAGTCGCTTTATCCAAAAATACAGAAACATATAACGTACAGGATTTTACTGTAGAGCTGCATCCGGTTGAATATAAATACCTGCAATCTCCAATCGAACAAATGGAAGAAATAAGCGTCCAACCGGCTGAAATCAGCGAAACAGATAAGCTGTATTTACGTGAAAATAAGAGAATACTGATAGCCGAAGACAATGAAGACCTGCGGAAATTAGTCGCTTCTTTTCTTTCCTCTTACTACGAAGTCGTTGAAGCATCGAACGGAATTACAGCGGCAGACTTAATCAGAGATATGGAAATCAACTTGATTATCAGCGATATCATGATGCCTTTGAAAGACGGTATCACCTTGTGTCAAGAAACAAAGACCGACATCAACAGCTCACACATTCCATTTATTATGTTCACAGCCAAAACCGGACAAGAGAGTGAGTTGGAAGGGCTTGAGTCGGGCGCTGACGTTTACCTCGAAAAACCGGTTAATTTCGACCTTTTGCTTCAAGTCGTCCGTAATATCTTCAAACAACAAGATAGCCTTAAGGAATACTATGCCAAACATTACTTTATCGAACCGAGCGAAGTGACTGCCAACCGGCAATACAATACATTTCTTAAAAAACTTTACGAATTACTGGAAGCCAACATCGACAACTCCGAACTTGACGTCACCTACATTGCATCCGAATTATCGATGAGCAAAAGTAAACTTTACGCAAAACTTAAATCAATTACCGGCAAATCGCTGGTCGAAATTATGCTGAATTACCGGTTGCGGAAAGCCGCCCGCTTGATGATAGAGGAAGAACTTACGATTGGCGAGATAATCATGCACGTAGGCATCGAAAGCCAATCCTACTTCACCCGAATGTTCAAAAAAGAATTTGGAGAAACGCCAACTGCTTTTATTGCAAAGAGAAATACAAAGAAAAATAATCGTTATCGTTACACCAAACGAGAACGTTGACAAAAAAGGAAAAATATGATAAGCTTTGTTTTCTTCTATAGTTTCATAAATTAATGCCACTTATAATTTGTACTCTCTAATGGATCTATTTTCATAATTTCAATATAACTTTTATTTCCCCTATTTGTCCACCAATTATAATAAGCATTAGATATAATTTGATATGCTTCTTCGTCACAAACGATGTCTAATTGCTCTGACGCTCGCAATTGTAAGATTGGGTTTTGAGATGGAAACCTTCCCGTTAAAAGCTCGCTATTAATCGCAGTCGCTCTAATTGATTCTATTGTCCATAAAATATATACGCCAAGTGTACAGTCTCCTTGATATAAAGAAGATATCGGATTGCGGGGAAACTTTGTTATAGTATCTCTTTCATTTCTATACTTAAGAAGATCATCAATATCCTTATATGTAAACACGGGTAGTTCTACATTTTCAAACTGATTGGATTTCAATGATAAAACATATTTTTCCACTTCTGTTTGTTTTACTTCTTTTTCTTTGCAACTAAAAAATGTAATAAAAGAAATTACGGATACAACAAATAAATACTTTTTCATACATGAAAAATTTAATTATTAATAGTATTGTTTAAAATTTTATGCAAATGTAGCAAATAAAATTTGAAATAAACTTTTTTTATTGATAATTCAATTATATTATATATTTTATTAACACTAAGGATAAAACAAACCATTTTAGACATATATTGTGAATGTCCTACAGGCAATTTGTGGCGGGATGGGTATCATCTTTCAACCGAGCGCTGTCGCACTCGGCTATAAACGCGTTAGCGCTAACGCGACTTTTCATTTTCCACAGGGGAGAAAGCTTCACACAGTAGTTGTATTTTTCATTTTATAGTGAATAATTTGTTCCTCTGAATATCCTGTAAGTCTAACAATCATGTCTATTGAAATACCCATTTGAAGACACTTTTGTATTATCGCTATTTTTTCTTCTTCGCGTCCTTTATTGCGTCCTTCACTAAGCCATTCTTCACGACCTTCATTACGTCCTTCTTCACGCCCTTCGTCGCGAGCGCAATCCATTGCAAGACGAACATCGTGATATTGCAATATGCTTTTATTGTATGTTTCCATATCTTTTTCCGTTAATCGGTTTATTTCTGCTAACTCA
>Ga0123354_10007162_pt1 | contig 16719 bp, 10 predicted proteins | sample TergutLab28metaG_2_FD_97872 | JGI IMG/M metagenome (GOLD analysis project Ga0123354, IMG submission 97872) | Labiotermes labralis P4 segment gut microbial communities from Petit-Saut dam, French Guiana - Lab288 P4 | ecosystem: Host-associated > Arthropoda: Insects > Digestive system > Gut ...
ATAGGTATTTTAAATTAATTGTGTGGTGGGTTATAGCGATTTTGACGTTCAGGTGAGTGTGCATCGTGATAAATTCTTATAATAAAACCAACTAGATGCACTAATTTCTCAAATTTATTTTTGGAATAAAATTCTACATGTTTCGGACAGTTCCTCTGTCCATCATCAGGAGTTCTTCACTGTAAACACAGCAATACTCTATGTCATACAGATTTGCTGACAGCTTGCGAGAAGGATCAGGACGGAAGCAGTTATTGAGACTCAAGAGCCTAACCTTCAGGGATTTCATATACCGGGGCTTAGGGTTGGTGGATTAAACGTTTTTTATCTCCAGATTATAAGGCCTATACTAGCAAAAATGACTTTGTATTCATAAACTTGGTTCGATAAATGTTTTTGTGCTAAGTTTTATAAGTATGAAGAAACACTAAACCTCTCAAGCTTCTGCCTCCAAATGAAAACTGTGAGCCTAGCTTAAGAAGATTTCATAAACGAAAGCCTGCATTTCGTGGGTGAAACAGTGCTATAAAATTCGGATCACTCTAAGTACTGCGAGCTGAACATCTGCACATATATCGTAGGTACAGTATCTGCTTATACTGTGACGTTCTTTTTTTCCAGCTCTGGTGTACAGTCCCGTCTGACATATTACCCGCAAGAACTGCTGAAGACACAGACGAACGCTCATATTATATCTACTTTTTTCTTGATAGAACTTTGCTTTCGGTAACAAATAATATATCATGTGAATAAATGTTTGTAAAAGTTTATATTTGTGGGTCGGGTACCTCAGTCGGTATAGCGACTGACTACGGGCTGGACGGTCCGGGATCGAGTCCCGATGGGGACGAGATTTTCCGCACCTTTCCAGACCGGTCCTGGGGCCCACCCAGCCTCCTGTAAAAATGGGTCTTTCCCGGGGGTAAATTGCGGCCGGGGCATGCTGCTGACCACTCATCCCCTTCTAGTGCAGCGGTCATTGAACATTAGAGCTATACCTCTACCCATCCTCTGGGCCACACCGGGCCTGTAACGGGATCACTTTACCTTTACCTTTTTTTTAAAAGTTTATATCTGGGAAGAATATTTACTCATGCTCTGTTTAGGAGCACAGCGAAATTTAGTGTTATCATATTTTTGTTAACTGAGTAACTCGAACATCATTATACATAGGGGGTATAAACTTGGACGTTAATATAATTTTGCCCTGTTGCTTTTCTCTTAGAGAATCAGACAAGCGGTGGTTGTCTATAGGTTGAAACACAGGATTTCTTTTGTGTCTGTTGAGAGCATTCCTCGTCTGATTAATTTTTGATACGCCGCTTTGTAACGTCATGGGGCGTGTTGGACACACACCTGACTCACGGACCGGAGTGACATGTGCTCAGTCCATGTGTTGCCTCATGGGAGTTAATCATTTGTGACGGATAGGAGGGGCGGGAACATGTCAGTGACACCAGCTCCCCGACTCTGCCACTGTAAGGCCGACGTCGTGAAAACAGAGGTAGAGTTCAGATTGGTCTCCAGTTGGTTGTGGTGTGTTTGTGGTTAAAGGTACGAAGGCTAAACAGAACAGGCAACGTGCTATAACGTAACAGTGAGGCGCGTTCGTGCAACGATTGTTGCAGTGGACAATCAGTATTACATGTTCTGAACGTGTGTTTGTAGCCTTAGGTATTCAGCATACAATGCGTATGTACCATATTGTCATCTATGGCCTGGCCGGCTATACAATGTTTTTCTATATTATCTCATAAACGGCACGATTTTCTGGAAAACATCGTTGAACATAAAATGTGTGCTTCAATTTTCTCTACAAATTATGTCTGAAATATTTTCATTCTAAGAAGAACTGAGCAAGATATGTTCGAATATGTCTGCTGGTCTTTATGAAAAGTACTCGTTATTCTTGTCAGGTTGTACGTGAGGAAACTTGAATTTTCTCGACAGATTTTCGAAATGTGCTCGAATATTAAAGTTAATGAAAATTCGTCCAGGGGAGTCGAATTGTTCCGTGCGGACGAAGAGACGGAGAGAGAGACATGAGAAGCTAATAGTCGCTTTTCGAAAACTTGCGAATGTCCCTAAAAATGGAAATTTTTCCCCTTAAGAGCATAGTTTTATTAGAAGGTTCGCAGCCTTCTCCCGCTCGTTCTTCTCGTGAGTAGCATGGACATGAGCGTGGAACATTGGTGGAATGATACTGATGCAATTCAAAGTACTGCGTAGTTATCCATTTTCAGCCTACTATTAGCTAGACCAGAGAATTCTCCACCGTCTAAGTACAAAAAAAGCAAATATGTATATAATTTTTTTTCATGGTTCGGCAGCCCTAATTGGACCTAGGCATCCTTATTGTTGAGGTTTCGAGATCACACACAGACACGTCACACGCGGTGGGACTTCTCTGACCGAGTGATCAGCCCGTCTCAGAGATCTCTACCTGACACACAACACCCACAAGAGACAGACGTCCGTGTCCACGGCGTGATTCGAACCCGCAATCCCAGCAATCGATTGGCCGCAGACCCACCCCTTAGACCGCGCAGCCATTGGGATCGGGAGATATTTATACACGTTCACTTAAATATGTTTGTAGAAAGGAATCATAAGTCTTAATTTCAGTAAGATGCTGTCCACAAGTGGGTACGGTTCCAGTGTTGCTTCAACGACCATCTGTAATAAAAAAAACAAATCCATTCGGCCAAGAATGTGTTAACAAAGTATTTCGAGCTATGTTTGGTTGAAGGACGTAGAACATTTAATTTATGTCGTCATGTTCGTACCACATATTTGGGCAGTAATGTCTAGCATATGAACAGTCCACCCTTTGAGGACTAAAATTAATCTGCGTTGTACGAGGAGATAAATTCGTACGTCACAAAGCACACAGTGTCCTTCTAATACAAAGGCAAATTAGTTCACATTGTATAGGTGGAAAAAAAGGGCCTTTATTGTGAGAATCTTGCGGAAAACAGAAATACAGAGTATGTGTAAAATACAGAGCTTTGTAATGTTGAACCTGATAGTAAATGTAATTACCAGTGTTATTTAAATGCTAGCTTAGTATTTAAAAATCGAATATAGATGGATGTGGTACTTCACACAGATAAGGGCAATTTCAACTTCGGGCTGGATACAGACTCACAAGTTCAGTTACTGGGACTGCTGTCTGTCAGTAACCAACGTTCCGAAGAATGCGTGCTGTGTAACTCAATTTCCAGTTTCGGATCATTAATTTCTCTCCCATTTCGGGACAGATCGTTCATTGTCATCCCTTGTTGGCATACAAGCAGTTCTTTTAACCTACCAAAAACAAAAGCTGGTTTGTATTTAAAGATTAATTACTTATTTTGCAAACGTTCTGGAAAAAATATCATTTCCTAGCCTACTGCTCAGACATTTGAGTTAACCTTTTAAGCCTAGCGGTTATTGTATGTACCATTAGTCTAATCATTCAAAAATTCTACATTCTTCCCACAGTATATTTATATCTTTTGTACTTGTCTCAGGAAGGACTTCGAAGTTTTCTCTTATACAAACCTCAACGACCGACTTTTATAACCGAGGAGGCAAGTGTTTACTGCGCAGTACGGCCTGGGCCTGTAAATAAAATGGACTACGTTTCATCCTTAAATGGTTAATATTTCGTCCCATTTTGTCATTATATTTTACTTTCTTTGATCTTGCATGAATAACAGAAGGCCATGTTTGAACTTTGATAACTTGGGGTAAAAGTTCGTTACTTTGACATGATCGAGATGATGCAAGCGGGATATGTAGCACGCAAGACGGAGAAGCCAAAGGATACGCAATTTTAGTAGGAAACATGCTGAAATTATAAAGTAACTTTTGGGATCGACAATTAAGTAGGGTGGCCTGTACCGTTCTCCAAAGGCTCTTTGAAGTTTTACGTCCCATTTACCTTGCTTTTCGTCCCGAAAGATTGACATTTGGGGCGCATATCTTCACCCAAACCTTCCAGACGTTCTCTCTATCTGTGTATGTATTTTCCTATTCAGCAGCACATCCTCACACTTTGCACAGTTGCAGAGTGACCGTTTTTATCCACTTTCTGCAGCTTGTCATTTGCTCAGTAATTATCTTGTTTCATTTCTAATGCCTCCTCTCCGTGTAAAAAAATGTAAAGCAGTCCCGTTACAGGCCTGGAGGTGTCCAGAAGGTTCCAAGAAATTAATGTTCCCAGATTTCATGACAACGGCACAGGATGGTGGTAAGGTTGTCAACCTTAAGCACCGGCCGCCTTTACCCCCAGGAAATACTCCTGGTACTTTCTGTTAGAGGCTGAGTCGACCCAAGGGCCATAGTGCGATCAATGAAAAATTCCAATGACACCAGCTGGGATCAAACCAGCGACCTTCCGATTTGTAGCACAACACCTTAACCACTGTGCCACTCTCACTCCTCTCCATGTTCTCCATTTTATTCTATTTCTGTCTTAAACAGATCTTTGTAATATTTCAAACTATGCCTCATAAACGTAGTCATGCAGTTGTTCTTATAAAGTGTAATTTTCTTGTAAACTAATTAAAACAACTCACAACACGCCAAAGCTTCCTCCTTATTCTGGTACCAAAATAGTTACTGGCGTCCACTTCACCTCAGTTGCAGTTTGCTGTATTTAACCCGTTCTCTTCTTTCAGAGTGAGAATACTGCCTTTCTTCACTCTGAAGTTATGAAGTGCGATAAGGAAATGGTAATTAAAATTTATACCTGTGTTTAGATCCCCCCAGTCACGCCACGCCACAAGTGAAGACTGTCCGTCGTGACCAATGGGAAGATTTGAATCTTGCAAGAATGTAGCATCTATTAAGCAAGGATGTGCTTTACGAGGGAAAACTGAAGGGTAAATGCGTACTTGACAGCACAGAAACCGTGTGGTTTGATGCTGAAATGGAAAAAAAAAAAATTGTGGGGTTGTTAAGGACAGGAAACTGTTTGGTCTCCTTAATGCGGTTGGCTTCCTGCACGTAGAAAATGAGTAAACAACAAAATCACTAGTTATTGCATTTTACCAAGTACTTCTTGGATCTAAAAATGTCGGTTTGTAATGCAGGCAAACCGACCAGAATGGGCCACGAGCAGTCGATCAGATGAGACGACGGTACATGCTTGTTTGCACGGGAGAATTTAATGGGAAAGACGCTGGATTTCATACATTGTTTTTCTAAGAAATTCAAATGTTGGAGGAACAAAATTTGAGATACTTTACCTAATGGACGTTTTTAAAAAATGAACTGACCTGCGCACCACCAAGAGGTCATCCTGCGGGAGAAACGAAACCTCACTGCCGTCGTCGTGAGAGCAAGTTTCGGATGACTGTCAACGCAGCCAGTGAGACGTACATTTGGATGTTTATTGCGCATGTTTATGCGACCTCTTAGGCCCATTGAAATTCTTAAGCGTCTTATTCTCAAATGTCCTCCATTTTCTTTCTCTTCTTTTGGTTACCGATTAAGTCACACACACACACACACACACACACATGCGCGCGCAAGCACGCGCGCGCACACACACAGAGGAAACAAGTATCTTTTTTAGTTTTCTTCTTTTTTTGCAATCCATCGTTTTTCAGACATGAGATGAATAGTTAAAAAACGTTTTGAACCTGCCGTTGTCTTCTTTTGAATGTAATTTTTACTTTGTAAGTACACTAAAATATAAGCTGACTGTCTTCTTAGTGAGCAACAGTCAGTATTCCAAGTGGTCAATTCCGTGGTCTGTCCGTTTCATCCAGTGTGGTAGACTCTGCACCATCCACTAACAAGCATTTCGGAGAACACGAGCGCTTGGTCAGTGCGTGGTTGTCGTCCACTCCATTCGATATTTTGCTTCCAGGAAGGTCAGTTTCATTATGTCTAGTGAGATATGCTCGTCTGTACACAGAGCCTTCGTCAATGGCTTTGCTGTTCACAATGATCGATCGAATTCCGGTTGAGGTAAAATTTTCCGCACCAGTCCAGACTGGCCCTGACACCCACCCACCCACCCTCCTCTACAATTGTTACCGGGTCTCTTTCCCCGGGGTGTAATGCGGCTGGATCGAGCGTTAGCCACCTATCTCTATCTAGCGTCGAGGTTAAAGGAAGAGTAGATCTATACCTCTACTCCATCCCCCCCCTCCCCCATGGCCCTTCATGATCTGTTCTGGGGTGAAGTGAAATTCACAATGAAGATTCTATTATAATTTGCTTAGTGACATTGTGTTGTGATTTGGGCAGACAAGTAAAGTTACTGTAATTGACAGTTCGTTTAATGCTTAAGTACATTCAAGGCCTCATCATGACCCAATACGTTTGAAAGTTTGAAACATGTAGCTTAGTGGGAGGAATGAAGTTATATTGTACGTATTCAAGCACCTAAGTCCATGTGCAGCCTTGCTTGTTGTGTTTAAACTGTGTAACATTAAGCTGTATTGTACTGATGTGTGGGCATGAGAAAGCCGTACTGCTGTCATGATTTGATATGTTAATTTACTCCCACATGAATGTGTATCTCCACTGCATGATCTCCGCAGTCTTTCCAATAGCTTTGGAGGGGGGCATGTTGTAAAATCCGAGAGTTAGTTTCGGCTTACTCACTCGATTGTTGAAGGACAGATGAACTGGGCGCAATAAAGCTGTTGTGCTCCAAGTATTTGCTCGACTGATCCAGTTCTGCTGAATTGAGTACCTTTCTGGAGCTATACATATATATATAGTAAAAAATCACAATAAACTGAGTTCAGGGTCGATGTTAACTTGTACATTTTCTACTGTCCACATCTCTTATTTAGTGATACAGATTATGATCAACGTTACTCTGCTGTTGCTGGTAATTAGGCCTGTCAATAGAATACTCACATTGAATGTCACAAACAGCAATACAAGCACTGCACGTGTCATGAAACTCGTTACTGAAAGTTTGTGGACTACTAGAGATATTAAATTATTTCGCCTCCAAATCCATTAATCCTCTATAGAGCGATGGTGTATTTATATTCTTACAAAACCTGCTCTTACCGTATGCATTGATTTGAATGAAGAACCCAGAACTTAAATGAACAGTGATCAGTAATTAAAATTCCTGGAAATGGGAGATTCATTGATTAGAAAAGACTATACTTCTGTGATATGCACATTAGTTAGTTTGTTATTCATAAACACTACACAAAAAGTGCAAGTTATAACTATCGGTTACATCTTAGTCTTCTTATGTGCAACACAAAATCAAGCATCCTGTGTCAAGCGACAGTGCATCTGATTTGTATTTGCGATGTGGATTGTTCACATTTTTGCCGCAACACCGGCTACCGCGGCAGGATTTGTTTGGTGGGTTTCCTCAGTCCCTAGAAACAAATTCTATAATGATGCCTCAAACTAGGCCACCCCCCCCCCCGCTTCGTCCAAATTCTTCCGCACTAGATATTCGTTAGTCATCCTATCACTTGTCACTGATAGGTTACGCATTACGTAAATAAAGTGAGAACGCAAGAGGAAACCTTCCAAGATTTACTGAAAGATGACGAAACAATTCAGTGGCAAATCCTGATCTAAAGGCGATGTCAGGAGGAAGGGTACAGAATGCAAAATCGCACCGTTCGGGACCTGACGTCCGGATCAGGACTCGCCACTCACAGAATTTGTTATTTCTTTTTTTGTTTTTATGCTTCTTTGTTTTTTCCTTCTCTCGAATTTATCTGCATTTTCTTTCCTTCTGCTCTTCGATTTAAAGGAGATAAAAAAATTTTCGAATCTATTTATTTGCTTCTCGAGTAAGACAAGCTTGTGATGTAAAATCCTATACATGACGTCTTGTGCACGGTGTTCAACTTAAAAGTGGACCGTTAACTAAGCCGTGAATATATCACGTCAGATGCTATTTATAATGGTTCTGCTGGTATGACATTATACCACTACATGTGCAGGAGCTGGCAAGACTGTTGCACGAGAGGGGAGATCCGGTCTTGGCCAACTGTGTCAGTTGAATCTGTCGACAGTGAGTGCTGGTGTTTGAACAACGCCATTTTTTACGCTTCCATAATGCAGTTAACAGTGGAAAGTTATTTGAAAACGATGTCTTATGTCCACTGTAGACAAAGTTTTTTTTGAAAAATTTGGAAGGCAAGCGCCAGTGAAACTGAAGGAACGCTAAGAAACTTTACGATGAACATGGTGAAACGTGTCGATAAGTGCATTGAAATGAATGGACATCATTTCCAACACTTACTGTAAATTCAGTTTAGTTGTGTAATATAACATGTTGTAAATCTTAGTAAATAAATTACTTATATTAAAATAGGTCCAATTTAAGTTCAGCACCCTGTATTTTGTTCGTATAAAGATGAGACATAAATTTTTACTCGGTGAAAGGCGGTTTCATAAAATTCCTTCGTGATACGCCACAAGCGTGTTGTGTTTTAAAGAGAAAATGTTTAGGTTGCTGTCGGCCACGATTACTCTTCTTTTTGGCAAGGTAACTGGCATTTCAGGATTTTCTTACCCTTCCGTCACTCGTGAACGAAGTGTGGCTTCATTCTCCCACCAGTCTAATTTATTCAACCGTCCAAGGAAACCCAATGAGAGCTAACTTACAGACGGATGTCGTGGGTTCTGGAAAACTCAGTTAATGATTCTAAATTCAGTAGATCATTTCCAGCACGTTACTTTCAATTTTACTACCCAACATAACACATCATAAACCAAAATTTCAGACTCTTGAGAAGCTATTAGTTTCTCAGCTAGTCAAGAAATCCCCGAAATTTTATTTAGCCCCAAAGTTAATTTCCACTTCCACAAGATATCGTCGCTTGTCCCTAAGCAGAGCCATATTAATCGAATCCACGCCCCCCCGTCCTACACATTTAAGACCTCTTGAATGATTATGTTTACAAATACACCTAGATCCCCCAAGTGCTGTCTTTCTTTCAGATTTCTACACCAAAGTTCTTCTATCCCATGCCTGTCACATGTCCCGCCCATCTCGTGCTCTGTGATGTGATTGGAAGGATAATGTTTGCTAGGGTGTAAAGACCTTGAAGCTCGTTAGTATGCACTGTTTTCCAGTCTCACGTGACTGCCTCCCTCTGAGGCCCAAATATCTCTCTCAGTACTCACTTCTTAAGCACTTTGATCCTCTATGCTTTCCTTAATGAAAGGACCCACACTTGACGCCCATATACAGCAGCATGGAAAATTTTAATCACGGCATGTGATTATCTGAATTAAGTAAAAAAATATGGGCAGTACGAGAAGCTGTCGTGTTAGAGTTGAGGTTTTCTTAACTTCAGGGTCTTCTCTAGAATGGTACTCCCACTGGATGAAGCAGTTCTTACGGAGATTCTCTTTAAGTTCCTTAAACAAACAAAATCAAATCCAGTAACCTGCAGTACTGGTGACACCAGACTCTATAGCTGTATTTATTAAAGAGCGTATTTTAATCTCTGTTATGGGATTTCAATGAACTTAATGCACTGTAAAATTCATTTTGTCCGTCCGTTATTTCCTATTTGATTTCTTCCAGTTATTATTTTTTAAGTTCAGAATCTTTGCTTGGGCTTAAGGTGACATTATACACGATATATATATACATATATATATATGTGTGTGTGTGTGTGTGTGTGTGTGTGTGAATGTACAGGGTGGGGAAGCCTGTTAGTCCCCCTTTCCCCCGCACTAAGGACGGATGTATATAACGGAACACAATTGTGTTCGGGAAACTGAAGTCAGGTTAAAGAACAAATTGGGCTATCTATGTTTATACGGGAGGTAATATCATAATGGCTCTTAAATTGTGTGGTGTGACGGTTTGAACTGATTCATATGATATTTGGTAGGGTCCAGCGAACTTATGGCCACGTTAATTCATTGTGTTTTCGTCAACGGATAAGAAAGTTCTTTATTCTCTAAGCCAATGTCAGCTTTTCAGTGAGAATTATCCTCCTTGAGGTTATTTGAAAGTTTAAGTGTAAAAGTGATATATGCTGTCGACATGGCCACACGGCCTGATTTATGTACTGTCTTCTATCGCTCTGGAACTGTTGTCGAAGATTCGAATTTCACTCGAGATATGGATGCGCGTGTGCGCTTATTCTGTGCTTGTTTTTTTTTCTGTGTAGGTACACGACTACATACATGATTCAGCACGAGATGTTTGAAGTTTTGACAATATTCTTGATTAGCATTTGTTTTTGTGGGGAACTAGGCTTTGTCAATCGGTACACAGTTGCCGTGACTCGGAGATGTTCTCTGCTTCTATTTTCGGGGTCGTTGTTCTGTATCCAGGTCTGTCTTATTGTCTCCATCTTCAGGACCTATGCAGTCCAGGACGGTATGCATGGACCCTGAAGGTACCGGCACATAGCTCCTCTGAAACGTCGATAGAAACTTATTAAAAGAAAGATTTGCAACTTAAGTAACAAGAATACTGGAAAAAGGTGGTCATACACCGAACTGGCCTTTAACTTTTAAACGCCGAGTTAAATCCCATCTTCCATTTTCTGGCATTATTAGGAGCTCACCATATTCTCCACGTTAGCAGGATAAGGGTTAACATCAATCAGATAAATTGTATTGTAAGCTGAAGTGGTCCTATATATATGCGGGGAAATTAATTGTCTTTAAGTCGCGGAAACCAGGTTTGCACTCAAACATTATAGCCTGTAAACTAAATTAAGCCAACCAGTTGTTTAATTAAGGTTGTTTATTTTAGAAGTAATCGTGTTTAGTTGTAATCCTGATGTTCAAGTGGAAGAATTGAAATTCATAGCGTAAAATATGAAACCTGCCCTTTTCTGCTGTCTGCCTGTAGTGGTGGGTTTTCGTTTCAGCGTTTCATCTTTGTAACTCCCCATTACAGACAATGCCACTGTAAGACGGCAGCAGATATTAATAGCTTTCTCTGCTTAGGAAACCTGCAATGCAGGATAAAATTCAAAACCTCTCAACTTCTCTATTCAGTTTTGCTCTGCCGAGATATTCTTACAAAAGAAATGTCTTTCGTACGGAGATAAGAAGCTCTGGAATAGTGGAGTGTACAGGGCCTATAATTACGTGTGTGTTTTATATTACTTTTTAAAAGATCTTTCCTCCCTTTGTTTGTAAAACAAAATCAATTGCTAGGAAGATAATCACGGTACGTGTTTTCGTTGTTACACCGTGCATGTTGTTGAATTACTCAATTATTATACCAACTACTGCACATATATATAATTTATAATTTACACATTAAATCATTAAAAACGCTCCGACATGTTTCGGTCCTAGGACCATCATCAGGGAGCCATTTCGTCCTTGCTAAAGTCACACTATAAAAAGTCACATTAATTTCGCTGTACCGGTTGGGTATTGTGGCAGCATGCTGACTTTTTATAGTGTGGCTTTAGCAAGGACGATATGGCTCCCTGATGATGGTCCTAGGACCGAAATATGTCGGGGAGTTTTTAATGTTTTAATGTGTAAATTTTATAAATTTTATATATGTGCAGTAGTTGGTATAATAATTGAGTAACACGGTACGTGTATTACGAAAGGAGCATTTTGTTTAAATTTATCGCTATATATATATATATATATATAATTTTTTGATTCGCCAGTACATTTTACCAGGGATGTGCCTACAAACAGCAGGCTTTCTGCAGTACACGTCCCCTCTTATTAACCTAACAGTCTGAAACGTTCATAACATATCTAGTCTAGAAGTAGGATGAAGAGATCCAACGAGATGCAACACTGTGCAGATATTTATTTACTGCTAAATTACTCTACATGTTTCGGGCATCCATCGCGCCCATCATCAGGAGTACATAAAACTGTAGTTGCAGCCTCTGGTACAGATCATACTATCTGTATGATCTGTACCAGAGGCTGCAACTACAGTTTTATGTACTTCTGATGATGGGCGCGATGGATGCCCGAAACATGTAGAGTAATTTAGCAGTAAATAAATATCTGCATACTGTTGCATCCTGTTGGATTTCTTCAACCTAGAATTATGATGTACGGAACCACGAATATATAAAATTTAGTCTAGAAGTTGTTTCTGTTATTTTCAATCTGTAGATTGTCTTTGGAAAGGTCCATAACCTCTTCCAAAGCGAGTTCTCCACAGCGTGCCATCTATTACTTCCTCTTTCAATTTACAGTACCCTCTCTAATCCGTAATGTCATCCAGTAGCTGCTTACTTCTTATTTCTCGTCTTTCCATCCCGCCTATCTTTCCCTCTATATTTTCTTTAATACCGTGTTTTAGGAGGCATTGCCCACGCGATATATGACCAACCCAGTTAGCCTTCCTTCTGTTTATCGTATGTAGGATATTCCTGTCCTTCTTGAACCTCTGTAATTTTTCATTTCTCATGCGACCGGTCCAAATGATATTATCCATCTTTATCCAGCACTACATTTCAAATCTATCTTTCCACGTATTTCAGACCTACCTTCCGAAGTGTTCAAGTTTCAGCACCGTTCAAAGCTATGCTCAAAAGTCAACTTCACACAAACATTTTTTGTGCTTGGGAATAGAAGCCGAAATGAAGCCATGCAGTTTAATATAATCGAATGTCCTTTACTGGTTTCAAAGACAAAACTTTAACTGAAGGGGTGTCCAGGACATTTTCGTTACATGTTCTCTATTTTCATTTTGTTCAATCGGAATGTATTAATACGTTATTAAACATTATTATTTGTACTCTGTATGTCGCTAATTGCAGTGAATTTAATCAGAATTAGTAGCTTGATTTTAAAGTGGAATGCCATTAAAACTTTGCTGCCTAGAATGTTAATAATAACCTTCACCTCAAGCAACATTAAGTTTTTTACATTTTTTTATTTATTCTTTTTAGAATATACCCTCGCTTGGCTTGCTGTCATTTATCGAAAATCTTTTCTACATGATACAATTAATTTTAGCGCCTCAGGAAGGAATTTTCTTACTAATATTTTGCTTTATTAACAAATCAGAAATCAGATTATTCTCTTTAAGCCTTGAAAAATCAATTATACATTCAAATATGTCGATGTGTCCACAACAATTTGAATTTTTGTGAAGTGTAGATTTTTTTTTCTGTGCGTATCATTAGATAGTAAATTGAGAAAAAATTCCTGCCATCTACCAAATCTGGCTATATCAAGTTTTGTTTTATTATGTAAATCAGTTTCTTGAAAGAGCAAATCGAAGAAAGTTAGGCTGTCAACAAAGGAAGAATAATTTCAGTTTGTTGCGCCGATCTCTAGATTAAAAAATATACGAGTATAGGAGTATACGTATTTCGTGTGCATCAATATTGCATGTTTCACTAGAAATATAAAGACTCTTTTCTGTATAACGATGTCTGGCAGCTATTCATACGAAAATAACTTCGTTTATGCCAGGCAATTAGCCAGATATTTTGGTCTAATTCTTTTTCTTTTGTTTATTTATACATACTTTTTAGCTCTCGTTGTCTTAACGGCTTTTTCTAAACGTTCTAGCGAAAGCGGAACGGAAGGGCACAATGTGAACACGAACACCAGCAACTGAACTAAAGGCATTTGTAGCAAATCAGATACGCATTTCTTATATATGGACGGTAAACGTTATTTACACTTTTGATGCTGTAAATGTTGTGAAAGGTAGTTTTTTTTCTGTGTAGTTTAGTATTAGCCTTAATGGAATCATGGTTTCATATCTTTTATATTTGTAGTTCCGTGCATCATAATTCTAGGTTGAAGAATTCCAACGAGATGCAACAGTATGCAGATATTTATTTACTGCTAAATTACATTACATGTTTCGGGCGTCCATCGCGCCCATCATCAGGAGTACATAAAACTGTAGTTGCAGCCTCTGGTACAGATCATACTATCTGGGGAGCAAGCTTCTTCAAACGTAACCAAATAAGGACGTAGTCATTATTTGGTCACGTTTGAGGAAGCAAAACTGTAGCTGCAGCCTCTGGATTAGAACAACGATATAAGCAACCAACAAGATGCAACATTTTCCACTTATTGATCTATTTGAATTTGCTCTACATGTTTCGGGCGATAAACTCGCCCATCCTTAAGAGCACTTTTGGACTGTATATACAGTCCAAAAGTGCTCCTGAGGATGGGCGAGTTCCAGCCCGAAACATGTAGAGCAAATTCAAATAGATCAATAAGTGGAAATTGTTGCATCTTGTTGGTTGCTTATATCGTTGTTCTAATGATGCACGGTCTCACAAACGTCAAAATCTGTCATGACTGTATGCTTCGTGACCAACTAAAGACTGTTTTCTCCATGTCCACTCTATCTCTTCAAGATATCCCACTTCTTGTTGGGTTCTTCGCCCAGTTTCGACGTGCTCCTGGCTGCTTGGCTCCGCCTTTGGGCCGAAATTGTTATGCAGAGAATTTGACTACAACACCCTGGCACATCTGAACTGACATATTCATGGGCGCTACTTCGTATCTTCACTTTCTGTGCCTTCAGTTTCAACGTTATATTTCACATCATGAAAGTCATACTTTCAGGTCTGCAGTCCTAATTATGTGTACTGATGCTAACACACACACACACACACACACATATTCTTTACACAGCCTAGTTCGTAGTCTTCGAATTGATAACACTCCTACTTCGAACTCGGAACATACAGCCTTAGGTTCTCGAGGTCAGTCTTTGCTGCGTGACATTCCTCCTACTCTGAAGGAATACCGGAACATGCTTTGAAATACGTTTGAACTCTTCCTTCCGTTCCGTTATGAATTCGTATGCAGCTGATATCTGCTGTTAACTAAGGAACAAGGGACACCGCCCGCACACAGAAAAGGATAATCTTCCAAATTTAGAGCTCCAATAATACGCGTACTGGATTCAAAACTGCTTAAAAGTTACTGATATTCAAAAGTTTTTACAAAAAAAGCAAACTTTCCCCCGTTCCTAAATGTTATTCCAAGCAGGCAGTCTATACAAGAGCACCGAAATAAAGCTCTCCCTCTTCAAAATGCAGCGTAACATTTATGCGGGATAATTGACATGGAAAGCTATCAGCTGTAGCCTACAGGCATGATGTGTTTAACAGAAACGGATGCCTGTAGCGCTGGCGGTGTGACTGTACACAGTACATTGCTGTAAGTGTAAGGGGCAATACTGGTGTCATACTCGTTGTTGCTAAATTACGAGCCACGGAGTCACGTTCCTTATTTATGTATTTCGCGGGTCTCACAACGGCTACTTTTATCATAGTTGCGACTTCATCCCTGTAGAATACAAAATCCCAAACAGTATATTTTCGAGTAGGTGTTTGTCTGCCACAGATAATCAAATGCAGTTTCGGGACTTCAAGTTGAAACAGCTTCATAATACTAGTGTGTAGACAAACACAAACACAAACACACACGAAGAGTCTCTCTTACGACAGGTCTAAAGCCTCTTCCAAAGCGATTTCTCCACAGAGTGTGATCTAGTGCTTCCTCTTTTAACTTCCTTTATCGTAGCATTTCCTTAAGGTAATCCTGTAGCTGCTTACGTCTTCTTCCTCGTGTTACTGTCCCTTCTATTTTTCCTTCTATCTTTTCTTCAATAACAGGTTTAAGAAGGCAGTTCCTACGCAAGATGTGCCCAATCCATTTAACCTTACTTCTTTTTATTGTACATAGAATTTTGCCTTCTACCTTGACTCTGTGTACAACTTCGTTCTTCATGCGACCGGTCAAACTGATCTACTCCATCCTTCTTCAGCACCACATTTCAAAACTCTCAAGGTATTTCTCATCTGTTTACTGAATGTCCAACATTCAGCTAAATACATAGCCATGTTCCAAATGTAGAATGACACTAGTTTCTTACTTCAGTTTATACTCAATTTGATGGTGAAAAGGGTCTTCTTGCTGAGTCTTTTCTTGCCAAATCAATCCTGGATTTGAATTAACGTGTAAACCTTCTTGGTTGAAATACCCAACGGTCTTTTGTTGTTTTTCATCCATTATAATCTCTATTGGGGTTGGTTGCCTTGAAATTTTTATTACTGCAGTATTTTCCCACATTTCCATATATATACATGCAGTCTACATGGTGTTGTGTCCCAGAAGACAGACCTTACGAGAGTTATAGATTGCACGTGTTCGCACTGGTGTTGGTTTACTGCTTACTTATGCTGCTCCCTCAGCTATACATTGATTTACATTTTATAACTTTATTTGTAGCCTGAGAACCGTCTCAGGTAATTGAGACACTGTCGTTGCATGGTACATTGCTCAGGTGAACTCAGAAAGTAAATCAATGAGAATTTTTAATTTCGTAACAGATGCGGCAGCTACAGTGGGGTGGTTATTAGGATGTAGGGCAGTCTGAACCCACATTTAGAAACTGTATCATTGTAGAGAGCGGAATACTATATCGTCAATAGTAATACCCTTAAAGATGATGAAGTACAGTGGCCTTGCAGCGACTAGATTATGAAGAAAATTTGCCTTACTGTGACTTTAGATTATGAAGTACAGTGACCTTACGGTGACTTTAGATTATGAAGTACAGTGACCTTACGTTGACTTTAGATTATGAAGTACAGTGACCTTACGGTGACTAGATTATGAAGTACAGTGGCCTTTCGGTGGCTTTAGATTATGAAGTCCAGTGACCTTACGGTGACTTTAGATTATGAAGTGCAGTGACCTTACGGTGACTTTTACATTTTAAAGTACAGTGGCCTTACCGTAATTTTAGATTTTGAAGTACAGTGGCCTTACGGTGGCTTTAGA
>Ga0123354_10007166_pt1 | contig 16715 bp, 7 predicted proteins | sample TergutLab28metaG_2_FD_97872 | JGI IMG/M metagenome (GOLD analysis project Ga0123354, IMG submission 97872) | Labiotermes labralis P4 segment gut microbial communities from Petit-Saut dam, French Guiana - Lab288 P4 | ecosystem: Host-associated > Arthropoda: Insects > Digestive system > Gut ...
ACTCTATCTTTTCAGTTTCCGCAACCACGGCGCTTTCCATGAAGATTGCGTCAATATCATCAAAAATGATTTAGTCCGGTTGATGGATCCTAAATACATTGAAGTAACAGGTATTTTTACTCCACGCGGCGGAATCAGCATCTATCCGTATTGCAATTACGGGAAACAGGGAACGGAATATGAGGCGCTGGCAAAAAAACGCCTGTTTGAAAGGGTTTGAGCGCTTGGTAGAAAAACAATATTCCCAACTACAGTCTAACGATATTAAACCTGTTTTTTTGTGCTGTAAATTGTCAGCTTCATATCCAACGGATTGTTTTTAAGAAAAAACTGATATAAAAGAGAGTCAAAACTGTCTCCTTTATTGGTGGTTATATTGATTGGAGCATCCGTCGAAATCGTGTAGATTGCTTTACTGTTATCCTCGCTGTTAAAAGCGCCGGAAATAGAAACGTTAGTTACGGTAATAGTAACGGCTTCAATAGCGGTAGTCGAATCTACAAGCAAACTGCCAACTCCCGCTTGAGCAATAATCTGGTCGTAGTTGGGTAAACTGCTTAACAAAAGCGGCGTGTCTAAAGTGTAAGTATAAGTGTAATTAATATTTTGACTTCCCCCGATTGTTCCGTCCGAATTTGACGTCATTGTTACCTGATTCAGACTTGCCGCATCTACAGGCAATAACGAATCGATACCGATTATTGTAAAAAGAACCGAATTATCGCTACCGGGATTTTCATCAATGTTGATATGAATATCCTGATTTGAAGGCACAGCGCTTCCATTCGGAAGAAAAGTTTCTACCGGAAATGTATTTCCGCTCATGGACGCATCTACCGAGATGCTGTCGGTATCCCATGTTCCTATAAATTCAAGCGCAACGGGCGTCGGGGGCGTTGTCAGGGTTGAAGTAGCCCAATCGCCGGCAGCCGTTCCTTTTAACGCCCTCACTTTCCACGTATATTGCGTGCCGTAGCCCAAATCGCTGTGCAAGCTCACATCAAAGTCATACCAGGTGTTCGTTGTATATACGGTATCGTTTAAAATAGAGACCTGATACCGGTCAATACTGTCAACTCTTGACCATGTCAGTCTGATTCCCTGCGATATGGGCGTAGTCATGAGGTTAGTCGGAATGCCGATTACTATGGGCGGCTCCGGAACGGGATCGTCGCTTTTTGATCCGCACGAAGAAAATAGCCCGGCAGTAAGAAATATCAATAAAATAAAACTATAATGTTTCATAAATATTTTTTATTTAATTTATTTTAGTTAATAAAGCCGGAGGAGCAAAAGATGTTTCCGCAGAGGTCATTTGCACGACTAAACCTGAGGTGGTGCGGCAGGCGCTCGTCCAATCCAATTTGAATGTTTTGCCTTTAAAATTATCTACCATTTCCGTTGTTATATTTTTGGAATAGTATATTTGGGCGCCGCTATCCATAATTACCTGATCCGATAACTTGAAAGTCAGGCTATCGCCGCTCGCAATCGTAACAGGAATTCTATAGTAGGCTGCAGGATAAGTTGCAGTCAGCGTTCCGCCGCCCAAAATATCAGTTCCGATAGCAGACAACGGGCGGAGAGAGATGGCAAACTCTGGAGCGCCGTCGGTAATCTGTAAATTATAATGCAAATCATACGCCAACATAAGTATCCCTGCGCTCAAAAATTTATTCATGAACGAAAATGAACTGCTTGTCGTTCCTCCTATCGAATTAGCCATGCCATCGTTATATTGCAATGTATTAAAGATTTTTGTCGATCCTCCCACATATCCGAATATGGTTGATAAAGGGAAATCGGGCGGATCATACGACACGGTTGCGGCAAGCGTATTTCCATCAGCAGTGTAGAACCCTGTATATTGATTTTGGCTTGCGTCGTATTTAAGACCTGTAAGCAATACTGTCGGAGTCACAATCGGTTGCGGGAAAAACAAGTCGTTGGTTCCATCCACTTCGGCATTGTAATAACCGGTATTTTCCTCGCCGTCCGCTTTGCCGTCATTATACCAAAACGTGTATAATAATCGGGTATCCGTTACTTTGACCACAATTTCAGTTCCTTCGTACGAGGATTTGATGTAGTAATATGCAAGATTATTTGAAACCTGCGGCGGTAAATCCATCATCAAGCCGTTCTGTACGCCCTGAAAGTCCTCTGCAGACGCTTTTTTAAATACGGCATTTACTCTGTTGATGAGTCCGGTCATGTAATATATTTCGTTTTTTACGCTATCCACTTCAAATTCAAAGTCGGTATTCAGTCCTAAATAGCCGCCGGCAGGATCGCCGCTGATGCCCGGATTGGGATCGTTGATGTAAGAAAGATAGGAATAAGTATCGAATATCAGCGTAGGACGCTGCAGCGCCTTGAATGCAAAAGTGGAAGTGTCCGGTATCTGTTTAAACACGTCATATTTGCTGTTATCGGTGTACATGACGACCGAGTCGTTCGACTTGAAAGACATCCAGAAGCGGTAATATCCTTCTTTGGTATTGATGCTGGCCATCCACCCGTATGGCGAAGATTTTAAATCATCCACATAGCCATTTATCGTATTATTGATACGTTCGTCCACGCTGCCGTCCAAGCCCGATTCGATATTCCGCTCGCAGCCCGTTCCGAGCAGCGTCAAAAAGAATAACAGTATCCATTGAATATTTTTTCTCATATTGTTCATATTTTTTTGTTTCTCATAATTATTGATAAGAGACTACCACATCTTCAACCGCTTGTTGTACAAGATTGATAAGTCCTGATTTACCGGTGTTGGGGTCGTCATATAAATTAATATTATAGTTCTGCAAGTAATAGTCTGCCGCGATGCTTAGTTTTGTTTGCAGGGCTTGCGCTGCGCCCGGATATACCGTACTCGCAGCCGCATTCTGTAGAATAACGTTTTGAAAATTATCCATCCCATAAACCAGCACCATTGAAACAGTTTCAGCAAAATCTTCATCAGGCGAAGTCATTGCATACGGAGTAATAAATCCTAACTGATTAGCTTGTAAAGCAGAATAGTTTGTCCAGCCCGTCGGATCATAATACGGCGTCGTTACCCCTTTGAATGTCGTAGGCATGGGTGCATTTTGTGCAAGGGTATGTACAAACTCATGCTCGATAACATGAAGATAACTTCTTACCAAATCGGCATTGGTCGGTTCGAATGCATTTGCATTGGTTAGCAAAATAATCGACGGTCCTTCCGCCTGCCCAAGCATAACGGACGATCCATCGGATGAATATTGCGGACTGCCCACCAATATGATTGTTTTTGGAGTATATTTTCTAAGAAAATCGGGCGTAGTTGCATACAGGAAAGGCGTAAACCAAACCCTTGCTAAAGCGTCCATCATTGGCTGTACCTTTTCAACCTGCACGGGAACTAATTTAGCGCTCAGGCTCGTATAGGCGAGAACCGCATCCCAATGGTAATACACCTTGATATTGTACGGATAAAGGTATGTTTGATCCAACCAGTCGTCTAATGGAGTACGCGCATATTCATACCCTCCGAGACCGGGAATATCAATATTCGGATCGATTTTTTCGTTCGTCCGGCAAGAGTTGAATGTGAGTGCGCCTGCAGCGAAGATAATTGTCAGCAAAACTATTTTTAACTTATTCATAATTTATCTATATTTTCAATTAATTATTATCATATACAACACCGGGCCATGGATCGCGTATATTACTCATCGGATTTAACTTGAGACCTGACATGACAACTGTTGACGGAAGCTGCAATATTCGATTGTCATCATCCGGATAAAGCGTATGGGTGGCGTTATCCGTTACTCTTGTGTGAGAAACGGGAATGTTCCAGCGCAAAATATCCATATACCTCATGCCTTCCAGAAAAAATTCCGATCTCCGCAAATCCATAATGGTCAATATTAACGCTTTTTGCAGTTTAAGATCATTACCCGACAGGTTGAAAGCGTTTGCATTAAAAGTGTTGTTGACATACGAATTTGGATCTGAAAGCTGGGCGTTGTAATAATTTACCACTTTATCCTTATCCAAGAAATAACCGCTCGTCCAACCGTTTATTTTCCGTTGCAGATAGGTGTTCAAATCGTCGAGCGCCGCCTGTGAATTTCCAAGCATGGCATTTGCTTCAGCCCTGGCAAGCAGGACTTCTTCCAAACGAAACAAGTTTACTTTGTTATATGTATATCCTATCTGGGCGACCTCGTCCACCATTTTAAAATCTTCATAATATTTAACGACGAACGTAGTCGGATCGTTGGAAAAATATATTACAGACATTGCAATCTGTCCTCCTGTCGGATTATTTCCCTGCACGGCGGTTATGACTGAGGAAGGATAAGCGTAAGATACAACGTACGTACCCAGGAAACAGCGCCATGCAAGCGTATTTACTTCCGTCATCAAATAATATGAAGGATTGTCCGGATTAGAAAACATAAGACCGGGTTGATAAACGTCGGCGCCTACTGCCTTGAACTTTACCATATCGAACAGCGTTTGCCCTGCTTGTACATATACGGGGTCTGAAGTTGATACGTATATTTTAGGAGAACCGTCGATAGCGTTGGTTCCCGAAGGATCCGTATGAAGCGAAGGTTGTCCGATAAGCGCGTTGGCATAGCGGATAACGCCCGCATAATCTTGCGTGAATAAACAATAACGAACAGCGAAAGCGTTTGCCGCCTCAACGGTAAAATGAAACTTGGGCTCTTGTCCAATATTTTGATAGTAATTACTGTTTCCAATATTATTTATTTCTTCGAAAAGATCTTTTTTGATTTTTGCGAGCGTAGAAGCTACCGTCTCGCGATCATATTGTTTAAACATAACGTCTTCTGTCTGTTCAACGTATGGAATACCCGGATTGGTCGTCTCGTTTCCTCTGCTAAACATATTTGTAAACATGGACAATAGCATGAAATGATTGTATGCTCTCGAAATTCGCGCTTCGGCGCGAACTTTTATCACTTCTTGCGGATCATAAGAAACGCTGTCGCTGGCAATCGCTTCCAATGCCGTGTTACAGTAACTGATGGCGTTATAGGAATATTCCCAAAAACGCTTGGGAGAATCGTCATTATCAACAACCGTATTCGGCATCCAGTAAAATCCGCCCATCAAAAAATCATACTGCGTTTGCTGAGGCGCTCCAAACAGGTTATTGCCGAAACTGGTATAATCATCGCAACGCGATTCAAGTATCACATTGGAAGTTCCAAGCGGATAGGCGTTACACAATATTTTATGGATTTTGTCCATGTTGTCGATCTCCGTCCGGTTATCAGGAATCGTATTCAAAAAACCGTTGCAGCCTGTCAGTAAAAGGACGAAAACCGCTGCAACCGTTGTGATAACACTTTTCATATATTTTTTCTTATACATTGTTTTTTACATTATTATTATTATTAAAACCCAAGCGTAACGGACAAAATTCCCTGCGGTAAAGCGGGCAATGCGACGCCGCCGGTATTCAAAAATTCAGGATCTTGACCATGTAACCGCTTGTCGGCATAAATCAGCCACAAATCCTTTCCTGTAATACGGAATAAAGCCGTGCGAAAAACCATTTTCGTAGCCTTTTGTAGCCATGCGTCAGGAAAATTGTAACTCAACGATATGGATTTCATACGAACAAAATCGCCTTTGGCAACGCGGGCGCTTGAAAAGTTGTAGTTGTTGTAGGGATACGACGTTGTGTTGTATAACAGTGAAGTGATTTTATACGGAATAGAAGGGACGTTTGTCGTCAATTCGTCGCCTGTCTGCATCCAGCGGTTTTTGAAATCTTTCGATAAGGCGTCCAAATCCGTATAATTTTCCGAGAACGACGGATTCAGTCTGACCACATTTCCCCATTGGTAGGATAAAAACACATTTAAGGTGAATTGTCTGTATTTTACCGTGTTGTTTAGTCCGCCCGTGTAAGGAGGATCTACCGGTCCTTCGTATTTCAGATAGGCGGTATTCAACGACTGCATATCCGCATATCCGCTTGGCTTTGAACCGTCGGGTTGCAAAAACAGCGGCATCCCGTTCTGAGGATCGAGTCCGTAAAATGGAATGGAAAATAAGGAATGAACCGGATAGCCGTTAATATTTCCGCCGGTCTGGGCTACTAAATCCATTACCTGAGGCGCATTTTTAGCATTTTTTATCTTGTTAAGATTACTTCCGAATGTTAAACCAATAATCCATCGCCAATCTTTCGTCACGACAGGAGTAGCGTCAAGCATAATATCGACGCCCCTGTTGTGCAGGTCGGCATAATTTCCCTGCTTATATAATACTCCGCCTATTCCTGATCCTTCTATATCTGAAATCAAGTCGAAACTGTTGCGTTGCCACCATTCGACGGTCGTACTCAGCCGGCCTTTAAAGAAAGAAGCATCGATTGCGAAGTTCAGCATATAATCTTTTTCCCATGTGAGATCTTTATTTCCAAGATTTTGACGGGTAATAATATCTTGTTGATATCCGGGCGCATACGAAAAATCGTCGTAAAAAACAGCCTGAGAGTTAGCTGTCGGCGGCATGGACGCCGTTAAACCGTAACTGCAGCGAAGCGCAAGCTCATCGATAGACTTTTTTGCGTTCTCCATAAATTTTTCGTTAATGACATTCCATTTGCCGGCAAATGTCCATGTTGCCAACCACCGTGCCGCCGCATCTTTTCCCAACAGGTTTGAACCGTCGTAACGGGTAGAAGCCGATACGGAATACCTGCGGTCGAAAGCATAGTCGCCGCTCAGGAAAAAGGCGACATAACGTTCATAGTTGAAAGTAGATGTTTTGTGTGCGGTACTGCCGTATGCGAGCATTCTCGAATAATCGGGATTTTCTACAAAACGCTGTCCGTTGTAATAAAGATATCCGTCTCCAATTGACGTTGTGGCATACCTGTCGATATATTTTACATCCTGTCCTCCCAAAAGCGTAAACTCATGTATCCGCTTGCCTTCCCATGTTTTACTATAATTCAGCGTATTACGGATATAATAATTTTGCATCTCGTCAACGTTCTGATTGAAGAAACCGCCTTGAGGAAGAACTACAATTTTATTTCCTGCCGGATCCGACGGATCTTTCCAAAGCCATGGATTATTAGACTGTACAATCGTATTTTTAATAGCCCGATAAGCCTCCGCTGCATTCGCAGTTTCGGTAATGGTATAATTATTCCCGCTATGCATGTAACGCAACGCTCCTATAAAATGATATTGCAAGTTTCCCGACTTTTTGGTATCTTTCAATAACGTATAGTTCACTTCGCCTTGCGCTTTGACGTCGATTACGCTTAAGTCCATCCAGTTGTTGGCAAGTTCATGAAGAATATTAAAGGGCGCATAGTTCATAGTAACATATTCCAGATTTCCGGCGTCGTCATACGCTCTTATAGCCCTGCTGGTGTTGTAGGCATAACTGAACGGATTGATATCAAAGTCGCGCGAAAAAGATCCTCTCACAGGGTCAACTTTGCGATTGGAGGAACCCGGAACGCGCTGGTCGCGATACGAACCGTTCACGCTAATGACCGTCGATAACCTTGAATTAATGGTATAATCGTTCCGCATATTGAAAGTATAGCGTTTTACATTGTCGGCAATCGTTGCTCCCGGATCATCAAGGAAGCTCAGCGAACCATAGGTTTTTGAATTATCCGTTCCGGCAGATATGTCTAACGAATGTTCCTGCATCAGGTTGTTTGTGAAAAGCAGTCCAAACCAGTCGGTATTCGCTAAGGCGTATGGTTTCAGATATGCTTTTATTACTTCGGGAGCCTGCAATATTTCCCATTCTCCCGTATCGGGGTTCCAATTAGAATAAGAAGCTGCCATATTGCCATAAGGACCATAATTCTTCCAGTTCATCATGTCGGGAGGAAGCCACCCTTTGCGCTGCAATTCTACATTCACAGCCATTTGATCGGCAGAGTTCATAATGTCGAAATTCGCATAATCGGGTTTAGCGCGGACGGTGAAATTACCATTGTACGTAATTCTCGGAGCGCCCGATTTTCCACGCTTGGTGGTGATAACAATAACGCCGTTCATAGCGCGCGCGCCATATTGCGCGGTTGCTTCAGCGTCTTTCAAAATAGTCATCGATTCAATGTCAGACGTACTGAGCCCGGCCACGGGAGAACCCAGCAAGGTTGTCGGGTCGCCGCTCGAAAGCTGATCGTTGGATACGTTGACAATATCTTCCAGAATTACGTTATCGACAACCCACAGCGGTTTGTTTTCTCCATTAATGGACGTCACCCCGCGTATGCGAACTTTTGGGGCTGTACCAAATGTACTGGAAACATTCTGAACCGACACGCCCGCAACTTTTCCTTCAAGCATGCGGCTTGCATCAATTCCTCCGGCTAACTTCAAGTCTTCCATATTAACTTTTGCGGACGAACCGGTAAACATTTCCTTTTTGACGTCCTTAAATCCGGTTACGACTACCTCATTTAATGAGACTGACGATTCTTTCATTTTAACGTTAACCGTCGTTAACGATCCTACTTCGATTTCTTGCTGATCAAAGCCGAGATAGCTGAACACAAGAATTGACTTTTTTTCATCGTCAGGAACAGTTATTGAGTATTTACCATCAACATCTGAAATCGCTCCGACTTTTGAAGATTTTAACGTTACCGACACTCCAATCATTTCGGATCCGTCGGCAGCATCTGTGATTTTTCCCGTAATCGTTCTTTGAGCTGCTAAGCTAAAGATTGACAGGATAAATACGTTACAAAATAATAGCAATAAGTACTTCTTCATTTCCTTCTAAATAGTAGTATTTTTTTGCAAAGGTAAAAAAAAAAGTGAAAATTAGTATCTTTTTTGTTTTTTTTTTTTACTTTTGCAAAATGATATTGTTTGTTTAATAATATCAAATAGGTAGAAAACTTTGCAAATGAATTATTTAAAAAATATGAAAAAGAGTAAAATTATTTATTATTTATTAACGATTACGGCAGTAGTAACATTGATTTTTTCCTGTAGAGACGATAAGGAAATTTCTACACCGGTTGTTCCTTCAGTGCCGAAAGACACATTGGGGATCGGACTGCGCGCCGTGATTGCGGCTTCAAATCCTCGACTGGCAAATACCGGCGTTGCCGGCGGGATGCAATGGTCAAGCGCCGATTCTATCGGTTTGTTTGTCAAAATCGATGATGTTACGCTATCAGGCGGATATGCCTTGTATCCCGCATCGTTGAGTCCGGACAAAAGATCGGCCGGCTTTACCGGTTCTTTCTACTGGCAAAAAATATCGACGCTGCATCAATTTTTTGCATACTATCCGAAAATTTCAGGAGCAGACGATCCTTTAAATATTCCAATTTCTGTTCCGGCAGTGCAAACGCAAAATGGAACAGGTTCGGATCAACTGTCTAATTCCAATATTCTTGTGGCATTTCCTGAATTTGTTACGTCTCCTGTAAGCGCCGACGCTTCGCTGAACAACGACGTCGAGTTGGATTTTGTGTCGGCGCTGTCTGCCATCGAGTTCCGTTTTGCATCCTGCAAAAAGCCCGGACTGCTGATCAATACGATTACGCTGACGTCCGACAACGGCGATTTTGCCGCGCAAAACGCTTCGCTCGATTTGACAAATGCCGATTTCGACGTGAATTTTGCCAAAATATCCGGCGGGCAAAGAAGCGCATCGGTTACGCTCAACATACAGAATCCGGTTGAAGTGCCGATTACGAATAAGAAAACGATAATTACAGGCGACGACGCCACTAAACCCGCCAATACGGATATTGTTTTTCCGGCTCGCTTGCTGGTATTGCCTAATGTGTATGCTGCGCTGAAAGACGCCGGTAAGCCGGAAACATGGACGGTCACGTTAAATACAAACGAAGGAGATTTTTCTCAGACATTTACGAGCAGAACAATGAAACCGGGCGAAATGCAGGTGATTCAATATATAGTGCCTACCGATACGACCGGCGTTGGAGGCGGCGATGATCCTGCGCTTCAGGACCCCGGAGCGCCATGGGACGGAGTAGTAACGCCGCCGCCGGCTTCTTCAATAGATAATGTAAACAAGATAGTAACGATTAACAGACCGGGCGAACTGGCTTGGGTTTCTGACATCGTTAATCTGAAACGGCCTCTCGAATTGGTGACCGATACTTTCTTTAACGGATACACGCTGAAACTGGCGCAAAACATCAATCTGAACAATCAGGAATGGACGCCTATCGGAGCTAATTACGAAGGACACGGGCGTTTCACCGGAACATTGGACGGAACGACTGACGACGGACTGTATTCATACGTCATATCAGGGCTTAAAATTACCTCCCCGCACAATACCGGCAGTTACGTAGGCAGTTATATCGGATTGTTCGGAGTCGCATCGCCCGTAATGATAAAGAATGTTTTCATAAAAGATGCAACAATCAACATATCTTCAATGGATGCAAGCAATTTAGAGTATGTAGGCGGTTTTATAGGTTGGGTTCCGTCGGCAGGACCTTCGACGCAACTTGTTAACTGCAAATTTGCAGGTACGATTTCCGTGACTGCAGGCTCCAGAAGTTGCCCTGTCGGAGGTATTTGCGGAGGCATGGACGTGGGTAGCATAACCGGATGTTCTTCAACTGCCGTCATGTCGGCGTCAACCTCGCTTGTCAATTCCTCAACCAGCAACATGGGAGGTATCGTAGGAACTACCGGCAGACCGGTAAAAGCTTGCCTGTTCTCAGGAAGCATAATGGGAATGGGAAGTTGGACCGTTGGCGGTATCACCGGCTATCAGAACGGATCGTCCATTGTAGCGTCTAAAAATGAAGGAAGCATAACAAGCAATGGAACGCAAGCGCAAATCGGCGGTATTGCAGGCTCAAGTATGGGAGACATTATTTCATGCTATAATACAGGCGTAATCAATGAATTGGGAGTTGCCAGCCAGTACGATAACTTAGGCGTAGGAGGCATTGCCGGCACATTTTACATGGGAGGTTCGCTGGCGCCGGGAAAGACGCTCAAAGGCTGCTATACCACAACGTCGCCGCAAAAACCGATATCGTATAACAACAGAGCGGGTAATATAGTGGGATATTGGTCGCCGCTTTTTGGTCTGGCTTTTACCTTCGATCTGATAAACAACAATTACTATAAAGGAATAGTGATGACGAGCGACATTACGTCCGGAATGGGAACAGGCCGCGTCACACGGTTTACCGCCAACGCATGGCCCTCGACTTCTATGGATGGCTGGGGTACGGGCGACGGCTCCGCCGACAATACGTATTGGAATACCGATTTCCCCACAGGCTATGGAGATGTTTATCCTATGCTTTATTGGGAAACGGTTGAATAACTGAATAACTGAATAACTGAATAATTGATTAATTATGTTTTACCTAAATATTTAAAAGTCTATGAAGTACTTTTCTTTAACATTTTTGCTCTGCTGCCTGATAGGCTTGCGGGGTATGGCGCAAACTCAAGTCTTTAATACTGACTTTGAGGACGGAACCCTCGGTGGTTGGACGACGCTCCAAAGCGATGCGGGAGACCACTGGATTGTAAGTGATTATTCTCAGATTAGTCCTGTATTATCTACAGGTGGAAGTAAACTGATATATATTACCAGTAATGCGGGGGATAATAAAAATACATACGCAGGAACTAATATTGCTCTAACCACAGGAGGTACCGCTACTCGGGAAGCGCTTCTCTATCGTGTTGTAAAGTTTAATGCGGATTCTGTTTATGAATTGACTTTCGACTGGAAAAACGGAGGCGGTACCGCCGCCTATTTTAAGGTAGCGCATACGGATACAACATATCATCCTACGGGACCTTTGAGTCTTACGTCAATAACAAATGTTGATCCATATTCCAGTACCACCGGCTATTCAAATTCGCCAACCGCTTGGCAAGCGGCAAGCATTCTTCTTGACGGTTCGATTGGAGTGAAACAATTATTTATCTATTGGTATGGTAGCGCTACTCTGTCTCAGCCTGCCGCCGCTATTGACAATATCAAACTGGTGGCTTTTCCTAAAAGTAATGCAAAAACGATTGCGTTAACGGCAGGAACGTTGAGCGCACAGGCAGGCATATCGACGGTCGTATCGCTTACGCTCACCGGAACTGTGAATGCAAAAGACTTTGCATATATGCGCGACAATATGCCGTTATTACAAGCGCTGAATATCAGCGGCGCAACAATTACCGCTTATTCGGGTACGGAAGGCACATTAACCGGCAGTAGTCAGTCTTATCCTGCCGGCGAAATACCGCAATATGCTTTTAATAATGGATCTTCTGCGAAAAACTTTCTTAACACAGTAGTGTTTCCGGCTACGCCTTATACAATTGGAGCCAATGCTTTCTTGAATTGTACAGGTTTAACCGGCGCAATTGACCTCTCAAAAGCTACGGCGATAGGCGCGAGCGCTTTTAAGGGATGCACGGGATTAACCGGAACATTGGATCTTTCGTCTGCAACAACTATCAGCAATCAAGCTTTTGCTGCATCTTCTACGCTTCCGGGAAAATTTGACGGCGTAAAACTTTCCAACAGTTTAACGGTAATTAGCGATTCGGCGTTTTTTTATAGTCTTGCCTCTGCGACTGCCGATTTGACTATTCCCGCGTCGGTTCAATCAATAGGGAAATATGCATTTGCCTATTATGGATATAAAGTCTCTGCCGCTCATGCTTTAACTTTTACGGCGCCTTCGCAGTTAACTTCCATTGGAGATGACGCATTTTATGAATCAGATAATCTTACAAGCGATCTGAACATTCCTGCAAGCGTGCAAACAATCGGCGTCAGCGCATTCTATAGTTATGGATACAATGCGGCTGCTGCCGGGATCTCCAGCGTTTCACTGACATTTGGTTCTCCTTCTCAATTGACGTCTATTGGTAACAGCGCTTTTAATTATGTTTATATGACCAATGCGGTAACGCTTCCTTCAGGATTAACTACTATGGGAACAGGCGTATTTTCCAGTTGCTCAAAAATGACCGGAATAACTATTCCGTCCGGAATGACTCGTATTGAGAATTCTACATTTAGCAGTTGTAGCGCCTTGGCTTCCATATCGCTGCCGCCGGTATTGCAATATATTGGAACATCGGCATTTTCCGGTTGTAGCAATCCCAATCTGTCGCTCAATATAACGCTCAATCCATCGGCGGATATGATAGCTTTGGGACCTAGTACGTTAAGTTCTTCATTCAGTGGGTGCGTAGGACTAAAGTCAATAAAGCTTGGATCCGGTTTAGCCCAAATTGGGGCAAGCGCATTTAACGGTTGTTCCGGACTGACGTCGATAGATATACCGGCAGGGGTAACTGTCATCGGAAATACCGCTTTTCAGAATTGCAAATTGCTTACTTCCGTTACGCTGCCCGCAAGTTTAACGGCGATAGGAACAAGTACTTTAGCCGCTGTATTTAAAGGATGCGACTCGATTGCAACTATTACCTGTTTGGCTATTACGCCGCCAACAGTTGCCGGCGGAGTTACAGGCAGCTATGTTTCATTTGATAATCCGGCGACAACAACGAAGGCAACTTTAATTGTACCGACCGATTCAATAAGCGCCTATCAAGCGGCTTCTGTCTGGTCTCTTTTTACCAACGTACAAGGCGGCGGTTATTCCGTAAAAGCGACTCCAAACGACCCCTCATTGGGTTCTGTGTCGGGATTGGGCAACGTATTTTATAAAAGCGGCGACATTGTGACGCTTACTGCAGTTCCAACAGGCAGCAATGGATTTATCAACTGGACAACAATGGGAGGAACAGAAATTTCTGCAACGCCGGCGATTCAGATAACCGTAACTAAAGATACAACCTTAGTCGCCAATTTTGGGAACGGGCTTGTATATACTTCTACGGCGGCAGGTTCATTAAGTTCAGTGCCGAATATTGCAAGTTATACCAGCATCACTATTACAGGACCCATCAATGCGGCTGATATTGCGTTTATGCGCGACAATTTACCCAATTTGAGGGAATTGGATCTTTCAGGAGCTAATATCGAAGCTTATACGGGTACGGCAGGTACGCTTAGCGGTTCGCAGACGTATGCTGCAAACGCTTTGCCGGCTAATTCGTTCTACAATGGAACAACAGGCAAGCAGCTTCTTACGTTGGCTTTGCCGACAAACTTGACGGCTATAGGCGATAACGCTCTGAGAGGATGCAACTCAATCGCAAGCGATCTGGTTCTTCCTTCCGGCTTGACGTCTCTTGGGTCTTATGCCTTTTACGGTTGTAGCGGTATGACCGGCGCTTTGAATATTCCAACCGGCGTTACCTCGATTCCTGCGGATGCATTCTATGGTTGTACCGGTCTGAAAAGCGTTTTTCTGCCCGCTACCGTTACCGCCATCGGAAATTCTGCATTCTCCGCTTGTACCGGTTTGACTGACGTTTATGCTCTTAATCCGCTTCCGGTAACGCTTGCCCCGCTTTATGCCGCGTTCACTCCGGAAAGCCCCAATACTTCAACTACGCTGCATGTGCCAAGTTCGTCTGTGGACGCTTATAGTGCAGCGACTGTCTGGTACGGTTTCAAGCCTTTAATTGTAAGCGGAGGCTTTTCTCTTACCGCCAGCCCGAATAATGCGTCATTAGGAACCGTTGCGGGAGTAGGAAATAAATTCTATGCGTTGAATGAAACTGTTTCCTTGACGGCAACGCCTCTGAACAGTTCTACCTTTGTTAATTGGACGGGCGGAAACGGAACGGTTGTTTCTACCTCGCCTTCGTTTACGTTAACGATGACTCAGGATACGGTTTTAACTGCAAACTTTGAAATAGCGTTTAGCGGCGTGGTGACCGCAGGCAATCTGCAAAATGTTCCGAATATATCGCAAGTGAGCAGCCTGACACTGCTTGCCGGAAGCACGCTGGACGCCCGCGATTTTGCCTTTATGCGGGATAATATGCCTTATTTGGTTGATGTGAATATTGCGAACGCCTCTATATCGGCTTATTCCGGAACGGGAGGAACTGTCGGCGGATCTGTCAGCTATCCTGCCAATACCATACCGCAAAATGCGCTTCAAGGCAAGTCGTCCATTATGACCGTCAGTTTACCGACAACCGTTATCGCTATCAATGCCAACGCGTTCGGAAACGCCTCTAACCTGACCACAATAACGGTTCCTGACGGCGTAACTGAAATTGACGCTTACGCATTTGCAAACGATGTTCAGCTTAAAAATTTCAACGGTACCGGAAGCTTTACTTTACCGGTTTCGTTGCAAACCATCGGCGATTACGCTTTCAGCAATTTGACTAATCTGACGGGCGTATTGAGAATCCCGGACAATGTAGCGTCAATTGGAATTTCAGCGTTTTCAGGTCCTAACAAATTTACGGGAATTGTATTTCCGAATAACAGCGTCTTAACGTCTGTTGGCAACAGCGCGTTCAAAAACAGTTTGTCTGTTACTTCAATAAATACGATTCCGTCGGGATTGACGGCATTGAGCGATTCCATATTTTATGCGTGTAAAATTGGCGGTACGCTGGTTATTCCCGAAGGGATAACAAAAATTGGAGCATCCGCATTTTACAGCAATGCAATTGTTGATTTGACCCTTCCGGCCAGCCTGACGGATTTAGGCGATTATGCTTTCCAGGGAACTACAAATATCTTATCGACGGTTACGGTAAATAATCCCGTTCCGCTTGATTTTACCGATTCCAACGCTACGAGCGGCTATCGCAATCCTTTTTCAGCCACCGGCGGTTCGCAAGGAACTAATTACATTTATGTTCCTAAAGGTTCATGTTCTGCCTATATGAATGCAATATCTGCAACCTTACAGGGAGCGCCAATATCCGGATGGCCCCTATTCAATTATGGTAATCCCAGTCTTGAAATAAATTTCGACTGGCTGCTGTCAACCGAAGTTAGCGGAGGTCTGGGTACTGTCAACGATGTAAGCGCGGAACGCGGCATGCCTAACTGGCATACCATCGATTATGGTTTTGACGAGAACATGTATTACTATTACGATGGTCAAACCGCATCGTTACAAGCAGTTCCTGATCAAGGCTACGAATTTGTCAACTGGACGATAGGAAGCGAAGTATTGGGAACAAGCGCAACCCTCGATTATGTCATACCAAGTACGACAACAGACGATATTGCGATAACGGCAAACTTCAGGGTAAGTACCGGTATTAACAGCCCTGCCGTTTCAGGCGTAAAAGTTTATCCGGTTCCCGCAAGAAACGAAATAACCGTTGAATGCGGCGATCTGAACAGAGCGGATAAAATTTCGATATACAATATCGTTGGAAGCCTTGTAGGCGAATATGACGTCGCCGGCGCGAAAACCCCTGTTGACATATCGAATCTGGCTAACGGCAACTATATAGTTAAAGTTGGCGACGCTACAATCAAATTGATAGTAGAGAAATAAATCATTTGAAAAAACTGCAAAAAAAAATCGCTGTAAATTGAAAGATTTACAGCGATTTTTTTGTTGTGTGCAATGCGCGGACGACACAACAACGACTGAAAGTGCAAAAAAGGAAATTGAGATAATTGAAAAAAAGTTGTATATTTGCATTTTGTAAAATAGGGCAATAAATTATGGCACAAGTTTCAAAAAATAAAGATTTGCACAAGGCAAAAGATGCCAAGAAAGACGAGTTTTACACTCAATTATCCGATATTGGACAAGAATTGAGGTATTACGAAGGACACTTTAAAGATAA
>Ga0123354_10007167_pt1 | contig 16713 bp, 5 predicted proteins | sample TergutLab28metaG_2_FD_97872 | JGI IMG/M metagenome (GOLD analysis project Ga0123354, IMG submission 97872) | Labiotermes labralis P4 segment gut microbial communities from Petit-Saut dam, French Guiana - Lab288 P4 | ecosystem: Host-associated > Arthropoda: Insects > Digestive system > Gut ...
ACACACACACTCACACACACACACACACACACACACACACATACAGCCGGTAGGACTCTCCTGAATGAGTGATCAGTTCGTCACAGAGACTGCACAACACAGCAAACAAAAGAGAAGAAAATCCATAGCCGCAGCAGGTTTTTTTTTGTAAAAACTGTGTCTTTATTGGCACTTATACGTTACAGAGTAACAGGTTTACTGATGTTCCTTACTCGTCTCTTTGTGGCATAATCTACATAATGTCACCGCCAGCCGTGATGAGTCCTTGAGTGAATGGGAGATGTTATTGTCAAAGATGTACGGTGCCATACTATCACTTTTATTCCGGTTTTAAACAAATCTGGTGCTGATGGGGAGAGGGGGGAAATTATAACACATCCTGGTACCCTCCTACTGTGGGTGTCTTGGGTGCTCGGTGGTATTCTTTCCAGCGGGCTCGTTGCAAGAATTCCATGTAGTCGTTAAGAGAGAGGCGTTGCTGTGTCTGGAGACGGTATGCTACTAGATGGGCCACGATCCATATTATCGCCGCCTGTTTTTTTTTTGGGGGGGGGGGCAGTGACGGAAGGTCGGGCGTAGGGTTTTCGAACCGGCCAACCCAACATCAAAGCAGTCGCAGACCTACACTTTAGACCACACGACTACTCGGATCGGCCGTGTCAGTTCAGTTCCCACTCAATTTCATGTACCTTCTTCCATTTACTTGTTATATATCGCAAACCAAATTTTAGATTCCAAGCAATCGCCATGCTTTGACACGTCGTACATGTGATGCCCGAATTTTAGTCAAGATATTCCCAGTTTCGACCAGAAAATTTTTTATATTTTCTGCTTATCATTAGAGCATTAGATTTGTTTCTAAATTCCTCCTCAAACACCATTCATACTTATGCCCACATCTCATTCGCAATTATTCAAGAACTTGAATGACACACCGTCGTTAAATTATCTACGATGCAAGCAAAATTGGTCCTTAAGTCAATAATATCAACATGCGACAGAGAGGAAAAGGGTGCTTGGAGGCACTTTGAAAGGCCATTTTGTTCAGAGACGTTGATGTCCTTACTTTGTTGTCTCTAAACGCATAAAAAACAGGAGTGAAGGCTCTCTGCTCCCCGTCTGATAGCTACAGCTGCGGCAGAATATTGGCTGTAAAGTAGTCTACTGTACAAACAGAGCTCGTGTTGATGGGCGCGTACAGTAAATTCCGCATTGGAGGGCACATGGCTTAACATGGCGATTTGCCTGCTGGGGTCTTCCGGACTGTACTACATTATTCTGTAAGCAAATTTTACTAAACTTATGATATTTTTGGATGTGACGCCGTGTATCTTGGCAGACAGACATCGCTGCGGAACAATTTGATGTCTCCATTCAGTGAAAAGAGCAAGTAGTGGCTTTATTTACGTCGGAATGTAGTTTCCGTTTACCTGACAGTACGCTACGTTGTGACTTTCAATTTTGTTATTAAAGTTTAATCCTTTACAACTTCACGCGGGATAGCACTGATTTTCTGAATGTATACTGTGTTCTTCTATTTACGTCTGCTGTATGGCGCCCTCAATATGCTACTACAACAATATATATATATATATTTATTTATTTATTTATATTTCCCATAGACAGACAAAGCACTGTGTCTAATTAAGTTATTATTCTGTATGAAATGATAACAAAGAAGGCACAGTTCTCTCACACAACATAATAATGCCGCATTCACAATCACATAAACCCAATTTTGTGATAAAATAAAGGGCGTGTGTGGGAGTCACTACGTTCGATGTTAAATTTGAGTACACGAATTTTATTACAAACAACCCATTCTCTTTTTGTCAAGATTTTCAAAATAATATACTAAATTTATTAATATTATTATTGCTACTACTATAAATAAATTCGTTGTGGAATTTTAACAACAAAACAAAAGAAAACACAAGCTACTACTGTGGAAACTACAAATGATTGCCAGTAGCAGGAGTAGTAGTAGTAGTAATAGTTGTTGTTGTTGTTGTTGGTGGTGGTGGTGGCGGCGGCGGCGGCTGCAGCGGTGGTAATTATGATGTTGTTGTTGTTTTTGTTGTTGTTAATATTAGTAGAATAAAGTTGTTGTGGTGGTGATGGTTGTGGTAAAATTGCAGCATTAGTTTGGGTACCATTGCCCCGTTGTAGTAGTTAATATCGATATAATCCCAGACAGACAGACACAACACCTGAACGCTTTAATTTCATTTTGTTTACTTCTCTACAACATGTTTCAGCCGCTCTATTTGACCATCATCATGCAGCAACACAAGAACATAATCGGAAAAGTGTACTAAAGAAGAGCCTCTCCCTCACAATTAGAGTGACAAAAAAATTAAATTAGTTATTATTTCCAATTAACATGTATTTCTTATTCATTTGTTGGAAATAATACATAATTTATGTCTTTTTATCACTGTAATTGTTAAGGAGATGTCTCTTCCATACCACACGTTTCCAGTTACGTACTTGTGTGTCTACCTGATCATGGCGGAATAGAATGGCCGAAATACCTTTAGAAAAGTACGTACATGACCTTAGAGTGTTCAAGTATTGTGTCTGTATGGAAATAAATCGATATTAAACTAATGTCTTTTATTGGCCAGTTATGTTAAACTTCGAAAAAGACCCAAAATTGGGATAAATGTGCGAATCATATGAATCACCTAAATGCACTTTGTGAGCAAAATTCAAAATTTATAAGCACTGAACCTGGTGTCACACACGAGTACAATAATCACTGGATTTTAAATGGTTAGTACTTACAAGGGTAATGAGGAGCTAAATGATTTGTACTCCTCACCCAATACTGTGCGGGTGATAAAATTGAGAAGAATGAGATGGGCTGGGCATGTGGCACGTATGGGTGAGGAGAGGGGGTGTATAGGGTCTTGGTGGGGAAACCGGAAGGAAGGAGACGACTGGGGAGACCTAAACGTAGATGGGTGGATAATATTAGGATGGATCTCCAGGAGGTGGGATGTGGGTATATGGACTGGATTCGGCTGGCCCAGGATAGGGACAGTTGGCGGAGACTTCTGAGTGCGGTAATGAACCTTCGGGTTCCTTGAAATGCGGGGAATTTCTTGACTAGCTAAAAATCAGTTAGCTTCTCAAAAAGGACTCTGCACCATGGAGTAAGTTAAGTACTTACAAGGACAATCTCCATAAATTTTAAAGGGTTAGTACTTAAGGGACAATCTCCATAAATTTTAAATGGTTAGTACTTACAAAGTACAATCTCCAAAAATTTTAAAGGGTTAGTACTTACAAGGGACAATCTCCATTAATTTTAAAGGGTTATTACTTACAAGGAACAAGCTCCATAGATTTTAAAGGGTTAGTACTTACAAGGAAAAATCTCCATAAATTTTAAAGGGTTAGTACATACAAGGGACAATCTCCATAAATTTTGTTTAAAGCTGAGGGTACTAGATAAAGAAAAAACTGTGAGTAAATTCGTAAGAGCAAGTCTGTTAATTTTTACTTACAAAATCGTCACCTAATATGTAATTATGCTACAAACGATGCTTCTATTTATCCTAAACAAAAGCGCTCACAAAAATCGGTCTCTTTATTAACAGACTTTTTTTCTAGGAAATTGCTAGTGAACTTCTTCTAGCATGGAAAAATAAATTTGGACTCGCCTTATAATGAGTGCTGTAGTTTCGAAATCTGAAATAATTTGAACACAATAAGCACATAAGAAAAGAACCGAAACAAAATTATTAATGTTCTCTCAATGTTTACTAACTGTAACAAAGCAATAACAATAACAACCAAGTTAATGAGTACCTAGACGTTTTAGGTTCGTCATTCTCGATTTTCGGAATTTCGACCTTTCGTTGTCTTCCATTCAACACAATTTCTGTGACGTTTCTTATTCCATTCCGACCAATCGGGATGATATCACGTGAGTGGTAAGTTGGATTTTCTGTTCTCCTACTAGTGCGCAAGTAAATCACAGCTTAGCTTGTCTTCATTAACTGAAGCCGATTGTTTCTTCTGCTTTAGTGTTCAAACTTCTCGTTTAATTACTAAACGTGTTTAATGCTTCCAAACATTGTTTTACTTTTACTAAAAATTTACTCTTGTGCTTCATACTTATTAATTTTTTTAAATTTTTTATCTGTGTTTAATTAGTTCTGGGACCAAACACGTTGGCACTGTTTCTTAAAAATGGATTCACGTCGGTTTTATCCATTTAAATTCAATAAGAAATATCTAGGCTTTACTGTAAGCAGTACAGTTAAGTTCCGGTCCCGGTGGCCGTGCGGTCAACGGCGTTGGTGTGCGGCCTCTTGCTTACTGGGATTGTAAGTTCGAATCCCACCAGGGACATGGGTGTCTGTCTGTAGTGGGTGTAGTGTGTTGTCTTTTCTTTAGGCTGATCACTCGTCCAGGGGAATCCTACCGAGTGTTGTGTGCCTGAGTGTGATCGTGAAACCTCGACAGTGAGGAAGCCCTGGCCCACTACGAGCTGTCGCGCAATAGAAAAAAAAATAGATTAAAGTGTTTTCGAAAAAAAAGATATTACATTGTTTTCGGACCAAGACTCCGAACATTTGTGGGACAGAAATCAGTTTCGGAGACACGTCCTGTCACCATATTCGTTCGTTAAAGTACTTCAGTCTGCTAAACAATTATCATTGATTTATTAGTTTAATGAAACGAATTACAACGTGTGAGTTGCTCACTCCGCTTGAAGCCCGCGAACAGTTTGCTTCATACGTCGGCAAAGAAAGCTTCGAACCTTAGACAGTAATTACTGGTTAATTAAATAACGCTCCTAGCAGCTTGGAAGGTTACACAGCAAAGAACTTATTGCATGAATAAAGCATTTAGTTAATAATAAAATAACTTATTATTAACTACCTAACACACGTACTGAATTTGGCTCAACACTAACCTTACTAGCTGCATCAGTAATTAATTTATTCTCTATTTATTGGCTAAGTGATTACTGACGGCCTAAGGTACTTACTAGCTTTTCAGCTGTGTAAATAAGTAATTAAGTTTCTGACTGATTAATTGAAACACGGGCTGTCGGTACTGCGCTTTGAATGTCTAGATAACCCTTCAGAAATAGAATATAGAGTACGTGGCCGACAATATGAACGCCTGTCAATGGACCCACATTACTTCAAATTCAACACTTTTCATATCCTAACGTCCTGCTAATAACACTGTCCCAATATTTTCCCCATATTATTCTATCCTAGCTATCTCACCAAAATTTCACATAGTTCATTATCATCTCTTTATTTCAGCAAAATAATATATAATTAGATCTGTGTAAATTTCACTAAATTTACATCCAAAACTGTTATTGATTTCAGACCGTAACTAAATTCATTCAGTGGTATACAATAAGGAAAGTAATTAAAAGTTATCACGTGGCTTAATTAAATGTTGTGTGTCAAATACATGTGTTACCTTAAATTAAAACAAAAATTTCTGTTTTTGGTGCAGTGAGCGATACATGGATAATGTTGGGTAGACCTGGAAGCAGTTTTAATGGATTTCTGTATGTGAGTGTAACGAGACTGATTTAATCCTCTCTCTTGATTCTGGAGGTCCTTAAAGCTGTGACTGCAACAGTAATATCTACGGAGATAAGGAAACATTAACTCTTCTACACTAAAGGTAAAATTGTAGGTTTCTGCGCAACGTCGGTGTTTTTGCACCAGACTACAGGATGTCACATCCCAGAAGAGAGTGCCATGCTTTAAACATTTTCCATTAAAACATTATTTCCCATGAGATTTGCACTCTTCTGGGATGTTACGTAGTGTAGAGTGGTAAGTACGCAACGAAGTTGGACTTCTTGCTGCTTCAAGATTGGACTGATAGGTTGTCCTGAAATGTCGGTATGGAATTACCACTGTAAGCTGTGTAATATCCCAGAAGAGCGCACATCTCGCATACATCGCAGCGGAAGCCTGAAATTACAATCTTACACAAACGTATTACGAACAATGTCTAATTTGTATTTTCGAATTGCTTACATTTCTGACACATGCACCTGTTAGTCTCGGAGTTTTAAGGGTCTGTAAACGATTCTGAAGAAAGTTCGACTAGCATATTAACCTTTTGGCGCCGGAATTATTTTTTTTTAAATTTTAGCACATCTGTATATAAAATGTGAATAAAACAGGAACCAAATACGTTAGAATTATGAAACAAACTGCATTTTGAAGAGAAAAAAAACGGAGAGCATATACCATGTTTAAAATATTCAGTACCTATATTTGTTGAATAAATATATAAAATGCAACTTTAGAGGTTAGCGGTGCGGTACGACCACTATAATTGGCATTAGGCGTCAAAAGGTTAAATATGTTAACACCGTTTCTGTTAAAGTTATTTCACACTCATCGGCATTTATGAATTCTCTCATCTCATTCCAATGAATTTTCTGTTATATGAGGACGCTCTTCGGAATGCACAGGCAATAAACCTGTAGCTCAGAATGGCCTGGGAAATGATTACGAACAATCTTCAGGCAAATATTCTGAATTAGTGAACACGAAATAAATTGGGCAAATTGGACTTTGTACAAAAATGTGCACAGTGATTTTCGTGTAATAGCGAAGTCTAAGAGATTACGATGGCCAAGCAGTGGGTTCAATACAAATAAAGAATGTAATATAAAGAGAGCATAGAATAACGAAGTTAAGATTAATATTATACAGATATATCAAGAGACAAATGAATACGTAGAAACCCACACTTATCTTAACAGGAAATGAACTTTACTATCAGTTATGTTGATCCATACGTTTCTGCTACCACTGTTATACTTCGTTTATCGTTAGGCTTGGCTGGATAGCTTGACGAACACCATAAAATTCTTAGTCAGAGTTCATTCAAAGCTTTTCTACCTTTGAAACTACATAATTTAAATCGATAGAAAGTCGTTATATAACAAACAGAGAAATTGGAGAGAAATGTTTGTGTGAACAAAGCGATGACTCTGATTTTACGGTGGGATTTGGTTACACATACCTGTAAACATACCCCATCGCAAGAACCGCCCACCCTTTGAAGTGTCTTGTGGCATAATCACAGTGTAGCAGTTTGTGGACAGCGAAATTTAAAATATACTTTGTATGCCTTTTGTTCCCATTGTTTCACTTTCCATAGCAATGCCTCGCCGCAAGCACAAAGCTTGCATCGATAGCCAGACAACAGCTACGTACTGCGGGCATTATCTGTCCGCCCCACTGGTCAATAGACATTGGTCGTGACCTATTTTATCGCAACATATGTCAATGTGGTTACGTCTGTGTTTCTGCGGGTGAGAGGGAATGGACCACGTTTGAGTGCTAAACCCTGAAGCCACTATTATTCTGTTACTCACATATGGCGTTAACATTTAAAATTTGAATTACAGAGTAACACAACAAATACTCAAAAAGTTATTTTTTTTTCATGTGGAGTTACATACACAGTGGAAAAGTATGTTTCAATGTGTAGTTACTTAAAAATAAGAAATCTTTTTGTAAGTAATTTGGATTTACTTAAATGACGCAAAAATGTTACTTTAACATAGGAACATTTCGGATATGGTGTTTGCTAAAGTGTGTAATTCTAAGAGTAGTAACATGCATTCTAATGTAGAATTGCTTACAGTATTAAAATCAAATTTCTAATTATTGTTAACCTACATATTTTTACAGTTGTACCTGACGGTACCACAGTGAAAATGATGTACATTTGTTGAAAAGAACGTGTCATGTTAAAGGCAACACTTGTTTATCATTCATAATGTTAAGACTGTAATGTCTGAAAATTAAAATTTTGTAGATGAGTAATATATCTCTCTGAATTCATTACAAGAGAAATAGCTTTACTTACTTCATTTGGGTGTGTCATATCCCAGTTCTTTTTTATAGTATTTACGCTTTGGTTCAATAGTTCACAATTTTTGTATTAGATCACAGTTCTCTCATTATCAGTGACTGAAATGTATTCTTGTATGTTTCATAATGCAATGCATAATAAAACGGCCAAATTCTTCTATTTTTAAATATGTAATTACACATTTTTCAACAAAGGAAACAAATAAATTGATATATGTACTTTCTTGTTACTTAAAGTAACACGTTATTTCAAAGCTATCACACTACCTCGAGTTAGAGGAGTTTCGCCTTTGCATTTAATTCATTTTCAGTTTCTCAATTTTTTTAATATAATTTGTAAATATTCGTTATACTTAAATTTGTGATAGAAAAAAATATCTATCTGTTGTTGTATTTATAATAAAACCGATAAACTGTGATTACAGCTTTATATGAATTAATGTCTGAGTTGCATTAAGAGCAAAATAAAAAGATTCTCCTTTTGTTTCTATACAGTTTTTCATCAAAATCTGGTTAGAAGATCCAGCGATTTAAAATTCAAGTAGGAGAGGATGGACTGAGAGAGAGATAGAGAGAAACAGACAAAATCTCTAGTTTTGTAATAACGTTATCCACTTCCTGCAAATAATGTATAAAATAGTTTCCCTTTTCTAAGAAAACAAGACTGCGTTAGTTACAAACTCCAAAAGATTAATAATGTTCCGGACAACTAAGTCTTTTCCCTGAAAATCAAACGCAACTTCTATAAAGTTTTTCAGAAAAATTTCTCAGATAGGGGATGTTAAAGCAGATAGTTCCTTCTGTCATCAGTGAGCTTGGATTTATCTGAAGACGAAGGAAAAATGGCTTCAACCAATCGTTCTCAAAATGCACTTGAAACTCTTAACAAATTTCCACAACTCGCAAATATTTCCACGTATTTATCTTAGTAATTAACTAACTTGATGCACAAAAGTTTTGTTTTACAGGAAGTCAAAATTTTATTATACAGCCTCTGGTATCATCACACCTATAGGTGACAGTCCTGTGCACAGGTTGAGAGAGGACTGCAGTCCTTATTGCAAAACAAAAATTTTGTACATCAAGTTGGTTAATTACTAAGATAAATATACTGAGATGCACGGTCAGCAAAACATCAATATTTCCATGTAGTTGCATACTGTACAAACTCTACTCTTAGAAAAAAACACGACTTTTATGAAGTCGTAATTGTAAAGTCGTAATGACCTTCCATTTTAGAAGTTATCTAAATCGTTTAGATAAATATTGATATTGAGGTTTTCAAGGAGCGAAATAGGACAATACTGGACCCACGAACAGGACTGACAAATATAATGGTTTGGCTAAAAAATAACATTCCGGACAAATAACTATACAAAGAAAAATTTATTAATAACTAAATAAATGAAACTCATTAACTAGAAAACTGGCAGGTTAACTTACTAACTAAAGAACTTCAGAGTGGCTGATTAATCAAAAGTCTAACCTACGACAGAAAGACTGACTTGTTATCTAACTAAACAATAAACCGACCAACTACCATGAAGGCACAGAGGAAGAATAGAGCAATAGTTTTACTCTATCTTTAACTTCGGCGAGAAATTGGCGTGAGTGGTTAAAGCCACGTCCCGGCCGATTTAACTTCTGAAATAACCCGGTGCCTACTGTATAGGAGGTTGTGTGGGCCCCAGTTCCGGTCCGAAAGGGTGCCATCTGTGCCTTCGTGTGGTTTTTAGCACTGGTTAACTGCGACCATACTAAAGAAAACATAACAAACCGTTCGACTGATTAACATGCGAGTACAGATTCTTCATCAGATCTGATCGTTACGTAGCTGGCTAGGCTAATATGGAACCCAAAATATCATGGCCGATATAGCACAGGTCATAATTGGTTCCTCTTGTGAGACTTTTACATTCCTTGGGTAACAGTACTGCCCAACTCGTTACGTTAAATATTCCCACACAAGTCTGAATCCGATTTTTATTTCTCAGTGTCCTGTCCAGCGTGACCGGTGCGACCTAAGTGCCTTTATGACAAGAAAATTGGGTAGTGTTAAAACAAGGCATTTGGTTGTTTCAAATTTCAGACATCCAATTTTTGGTCCACATTCGCATATCAAAAGTAAAGAGCATGCATATAAGACAACCATTCTGCCTGTGTGAAACTGCATCCACCCCCAGCGCCAAATATGAAACTTCGGCCGATTTTTAAAAAACTGGTTATGATCGTTAAGAGCCCACTCCTTCTTTACAATTTCCCAAAGTTTCTAATAAAACATGGTTGGCCGGCAAGCGAGTGAAATTCTAATTTGGGATGTAGGATTTATGAGTTTTTCTCTGGGAATACACATTGTTTAGGAAAATTTCAAACATATGCCATTGTTAGGATACCGATTAAATTCATACTTATAAGTCATTCAGAGAAATTCCAGAACTATATTTCAGTTCAGTCTCCAGGATGCTGGAAAATTGCGAAGTGATGAAAGACGGTGATTAAATTTGTCATAAATGTAAGTGGATAGAACAAATCATTACTAATATTAAGGCTACAAAAAAATTAAATATATTTAATTTAAATAATACATTCAAAATGAACAAAAATTACTGAGCATGAGACGTGCATAAAAAGTCAAGTAAGTAAAGACAATTAATCATTCTTGCCATGAACACAGAGGTCGGTCTCCGGATCTTTTATGTACTGCTACCGAGCAGGCTGACCACTCTAATGTAGTTTCCTGCGACCTGTGTGTGTTTCCTTTCACGTAAAAAGTAAAGCACTCCTATTACAGGCCTGGAGAGTTCCTGAGGATTCCAGGAGGTTAAGGCTCCCAGATTTCAAGACAATCTGCACATGAAGGTGGTAGGTTTGTCAGCCCTACGCACCGGCCGCCTTTACCAACCAGGAAATATTTCTGTTAGAGGCTGAGTCAACCCCAGGGCCATAGTGCGGCCAGAAGGATTTTGTCAATGAAAAATTCCAATGACACATTGAGAATTGAACCCGCGACCTTCCGGTTTCTTCGCAGTGCCTCAACAAAATACGCCACTACGTGCCTCCTGCGTCCCCCTTCCTTTCAGGTACAGTATGTAAATTATTACATACTTAGGTATAAAAAGGAATGCATTGTTTTCACTTAACGGGTCCCTATATGTCTATTATGCAACAGACTGGTAGCTGGCATTCAGTTAGAACTGCATCCAGTGAAGAATTCCGGCATCACTTTGGTGAAATCTTTTGTTCAGATGCGAGAATCTTTGTAATTAGACAATATCTTGCGTTACGGGTTCATTATTGTAAATAGATTCAAAAGTAAGAATATGAGACACATGCAGGACTTTACTGTCCGAATAGTATTTGTGTTCGAGCACTTCCGGGCCTGATGCACCTAGGCCTTAAACAGGCACTTTGTGCCCCATGATCTGATACTAGGTTAAAGGTGCCCTGTCCCTTTGCCAAAGATCCAGATGGTTCCTATAAGTAGATGCATAATATCCTCAGGGTCCAAAAAGAAGGTACCCAGATATGCAGGTCTGAGTGAAGCCAAAGCCTCACACTTGCACAAAATTTGGAGTGAGGTTCCTCCTCAGTACCACACTTCGTACTTATAGGGTTGCTACTCTATCCCATTACATACAGAGGTCTTCTATGGGTGTTATGTCCATTGAGAAGACCAGTAACGACCCTGGAATGTGTCCTATTGAAGGACAGTGTTCGGTTCTTTGTAGCAGTGTTAGGGCCCGAAATCAATTTTCGGGACTTTGCTGGTAATACGTAAGATTTTTTCACCAACTCCTGTAAATACGATTTCAAATATAAGTGCGAACCCCTACAGTCAAAACGGTAGGGCAACAAATTACCTCGATACCAAAAATGTACGACCGCTGAATTATTATTCTTTGCAAGATTTGGAATACTGAAATAACAATAAAAATAAAAATTGAAATAAGAATCTGCAAATTCATTTCTCACTGAAAGACATGCTCCAGGAAGGACGAAGAGAGGAAGGAGGGCGCGCTTACTAAAACTGAGGCGAATCCTATTAGAGTATGTAACCTACAGCTCACATACACAAGTAGCCTACCTGCAAAACAACTCTGCCGAAGAAGTTGCCGCGTACACACGGCGCTCTGTGCTGTGAATTGAGCCTGCAAAGTCATTTATATCCTCACAGTTCATAGAGAAACAGAACGTGGAAAGTGTCTGCCTTAACGTTGTTACTCCATGTCTTAGAATGAATTAGTTCTGTACACAGCACAGCCAGGTAGGTGGTGGATATGTTGTGCAGAGCACATATTCATGCCCTGAACACGTGTTCCACTACTGAACGTGCTGCATACAGAGGAGAAGACAATGGCTGATATTCAGGAAGTGCTTTGTTCGAAAGGAAACAAATGGCTGGTTAGGCCTCCAGACTAGGCTACGACTGCTTGCTGAAATGTCCCATCCAATACTTTATTCAAAAATAATCCTGACATTCCATACATATAATCTCACCTATGGGCAGAATCGTTAAACAAACACTGGTTTCTAATTTATCGATGGCGACAGTCACACAAATAGAGAGAATTGTCCACAATTCCTCATACATATGGAACTTAAGTCACAGAAGTTTTAAAAAAACTTCATGTCATGGACAATAAATTTAGTTGGGACAATACCAATTGCGACATTTGAATTTCTACAGGCAAAAGGAACAGACAGACGGTAAGTTTTGTAAAATATTCATGACCCCTGCTTAAATTCAAAAGTTAGAATTTACAAGTACATTAAAAATTAATGCTTCGCCCTGAAATAGCAAATATGAAAATATATGTTCATTGCTGGTGAGGTTAGACGCTTTATATTCTCATCGATTCCTCCCTTCCATTACCTCATTATTTTAACTGTGATTCGTGATGGAAGAATTTCCATTAGATTAGGTTAATTTCAGTATCCTTTGCTTTTCTTTGACGATCTGAATTGCACAATTAACCATGTTCTACACTAATTTATCATAGGCTCCCTCATCACAAATGCCTTAATTAGGCAGTACTTTATAATATTCTTGGGCTTTATTTCGAGAAATTCGCCTACGTTTTAACATTTGGCTGGTCGCAGAATAAGGAGATAAAAACTTCAATTTTAAGTCTGCTTAACATTTTGACGCCTAATGTCAATTATAGTGGTCGTACCGCACCGCTAACCTCTAAAGTTGCATTTTATATATGTATTCAACAAATATAGTTATTGAATATTTTAAACATGGTATATACTCTCCGTTTTTTCTCTTCAAAATGCAGTTTGTTTCATAATTCTAACGTATTTGGTTCCTGTTTATTCACATTTTATATACAGGGTGTGCCAAAATTAAAAAAATAATTCCGGCGCCAAAAGGTTAATGTCCATTAGTACAATTAACGGGTGTCATGTGTAAGCCTCTAGATTCAGAATCTCTCCGTGTTTGCAATTTTTGGCTTCGAAAATAAAACTTACAGCCGAGTTTTTCTTACGATTTTGATCTAACTTATACAGATTTTCACTTCTTTGCAATAATTCATTAGCCTTTACTAGGTAAAATAACTGTGTTTCTGTACTTAAATAAGAACGACGCCATAAACGCACATGAGGAAGTGAAGGTATATCTCCACTCATTCTTAGTCTGTCGGCACTAAATGAAGGCGAGTAGTCATATTGACTCTCGTGGTCCCTTTCCGGCTGTGACACAAGTCCTCGTTAACCACTGTACATTAGGCTTCGTAGACTTCAAGATCGGTCTGATCGCTTTCGTAAAGACGCCTCTTGCCAATTCAGAAAATCGAACCACAGGTCCTTGGTCGTCCACCACGTTGTCTAGTCCCAATGCCAAACACGCTCTCCAATATTCACGTTCCGACTGGGGTCAAACTGGCAACAAAGTGTAGGTTTTCTGCTACCGCCAGGTCATTTTAATTTCGAAATAAAGTGGTACCTCTGCAATGCGGATCTCCCGCTGTTATGGAAAATGTTGCACCAAATACAGGACAGTGTTCTTCACTGAAATTACGATATAGTACAATTTAGGGTCTTTGCGCCTGCACTTCTTTTATGCTGCTTTTTCCCATCGTATTGTTTTTGTCTCTTTAGGGGTTTTTTGAATACTTATGCTGTTTTATGTGTTTTTTGTCTCTGTGCTGGTTTTATAATAGACACTCGTGTTGTTCAGGCTGAACGTTAATAAACACCCATTGAACTGAACCGAATTAATAATAATAATTATTATTATTATTATTATTATTATACACAGTTAAGTATTCACATTTTAACAAGAATCACTTTAGCACTGAAAGATGATCTTTGTACGCTATTTTACCCTTTAAGTTTCCCCTCTGTTTTTCCAAACTTCCGGATGTCCCGGGCTGCCTCTCCCACCATACAGACTGGATGAACCAAGTTAATACTGTAATGTAAACCTTGCATAAATATAATTTTTACTGATGAAACATTTTATTAAAAGGTTTTTAAAATTTCTTCCAACTCAAAAATTCACATTACAAGGTACCTCTTTTTTTCGCGCCTAAGAAATTTTAACATTGAACGTTAGGTTAAGATGGCGTGTATAGGAAGTCCCATAAATATCCGTCAAATGTTTGCACCTTTATTAGCGACGTCAAAAAAAATGAACTTCGTGTTACTCTCAATCATCGTAAAATAACAAAGTAGTATTTATGTTAATTAAAATTTATTTTTGACGTCGTGTTCTCAGAAGGAAGGTTCAGAATCTTCCCTGTCAAGAACGCTTCACGGCTTTGCATTGCACAAGATTAATCTATCAGTTTTGGGGTCAAAGGTGGCAGACTCATGAATTTGTCCAAGAACTTTAAGAATGCACCTAAATTGCGTTGATCTTCTGTCAACGTACGTCTGAGCAGTCAGAAAGCAGATCTTCGGCATACAACATCAAAAATCTGGCGACGTAAACAAATATTCGGTGCCAAGAATACTGAGAGGTTTCGTCTCGTAGCCATAGGGCACACAGGTGGCGTTGCCATGGAAACTGTTTGGTGTGTTACTCTTGTATAAAGACACGGCCCCGAACGTCAGACATATCGCAAAAATTCACTAAACAGCATGTTGCGTTACTGCAAGAAACTCCAGTCTTCTCCATTATTACCCATTCGAATAAACTTTCAAAGTGACAATAGACGTTTGGTGCATGTAACAGAGGAGAGCCGTTTCCGATTCGTCCTGAGCGAACGGCTTAAAATCAGATCCACAGTGTGTATTAGCCTCGTATTACCCCCTGTAACCTCATATTAAACACATCGTAATAGAATGTATGTTCTTTTTTTCAGCTGTACAAAACTCTTTGCTTCAGAGTAGAAGAGTGAAATACTGGCAATTAGACCCTACAGTTATTTCATACCAATATATTTTTGATGACTCATAATTTGCAAAGGAAATACTGATAACACTACTGGGGGTCAAGTTTATAATCCACGGAAATATTACTTCAACACGCAAGAGAAAGGATCGCTTAAAATTTTGAGACTAAAACCTGCCACTCTTTGGCGCTTCTTCTTTTCGTGAATTACTAATTATTTTATTTCTACAGTACAAACAACTAGATGCACCAGTTTATCAAATTTATTTTATTTTGGAATGACACTGTACATGTTTCGGACGGTCTTTCCGTCCATCATCAGGTGTTCAAGACTGTACATACAGCAACAGGCTTATGCCAAACAGATACTGCTGTCTGCTTGCGGATACTCGCTTGCAGTCAGCAGCATCTGTTTGAAATATGCCTGTTGCTGTATGTACAGTCTTGAACTCCTGATGATGGAAGGAAAGACCGTCCGAAACATGTAGAGTGTTACTCCAAAAAAAAATAAATTTGATAAACTGGTGCATCTAGTTGGTTTTACTGCAGAAATGATATTACGACGCACGGTGCTATGAACGTCAAGTTACTAATTATTTCTCAAAGTCTTCATCGTTGTCGGAGATTCTACAATTTCAGAAGCAAGCCAATTAACTCTTTGGAGACTTAAGCTCAACTGCATATGAAAGTCACTTCTTACCTCACACGATCAAGCACTTTTTCCAAATAAATAGGCCCGTCAGTTAATTTTGTTTAGGGGAATAAATATTGCTTATTTCTAGAGTAGTGGGAAGCAGTCTGAGCAAATTTCGAACTTTTCTAGTGTGAGAACAAGTTGTTTTATACTTACTACTTGACTTAGAATTATACATATATATTGTCTAGAAAAGTCAGTATTCATTCTTATTTCTACAAGATAAAATACACAGTGCTATTTAATTACTTTCTTTCCTTGAAGCAGAAGAATCGCTGCGGGGAAATAATGAACTGACTTAGCCGATGATTGAAAGAAAATAAAGTTTAAACTAGGAAATACAATTTTATGTATAGGTCTAACTATGAAGAGGAAGAGCATATAAAAGATGGATAGATGAGGTGGAAGAGAAATTAAACATAAGGAGAATAAGAAATAGGCAGGCAAAGACTAGAGACAGTCAGAAATGGAGGACAATGGTTTTATAAACCAAAGTGCTGTTTCAGAAGAAGAAAATAGGAATTCTGCTGGTGCGTAATTACAGATGTCTACATTATTTCATGCAAATTGAAAACACCGACATATTTCATTGTTATTTGGTACTAATGCCTTGTTAAATTTAGTTGTGTTATCTTTTAAACAGTTCCAGGATACTGTCCTCTGTGTAACACAGCAGCAAACACACAATAACATAAGCGTTATTAATTCTTCCTGATCCCTGTTTAATAATGTTAGAGCTTGTATTTCAGGTGTAACTAGGTTTCTTGCGTTAAATATATATATATATATAT